>Ga0163144_10002674_pt1 | contig 40764 bp, 28 predicted proteins | sample OliLak19BULKMAT1_FD_123175 | JGI IMG/M metagenome (GOLD analysis project Ga0163144, IMG submission 123175) | Freshwater microbial mat bacterial communities from Lake Vanda, McMurdo Dry Valleys, Antarctica - Oligotrophic Lake LV.19.BULKMAT1 | ecosystem: Environmental > Aquatic > Freshwater >...
CGGATGAACTCCACCGGCTGACCATCGCTCTTGGTGAGCGCGACCACATCGGCCCGCCAGTTCTGGGCGTAATACCGCCGCTCTTCCAGCGTGCCGTCGCCAGAGCCGGTCCACCCGCCAGAGTTGTTGATGTCGCGGTCACGCAGAATCACACTGTCAATATACGAGGAACCACCCCGCCCTGCAAGACCACTTGCGTGATACACGAACGATTCCTTGGCATTCGCGTCCTGCTCCCGGAACGTCGCCACGATCCGCCAGCGATCATCGTACACGAAGTAGAACCGTTCGCTGTTGATAGGGCGGCGAGGCGGCGGGGGGCGGGGGCGGGGGCGGGCGAAAGACACTCACCGCAGGCATTTGCTCGGAAGCAGTTCGGGGCCTACTTTTGTAGGTCACCAGGGATCGCGTCGTACTCGGTTCCGCAAGGAGGCATTTGGCAATGGCGAACGTGGCTCTCAACCATGGTCGGTAACCCAGCGATTCCGAGCTGCGTGGCTTTGTGCCACGCTTTCGGTGCCGTTGGGGCATCTGTCGCCGGTACTCCGCTTTTTGACGAAAGCGGGGGCCGGGAGGTCAGCAAGGCTGCATGATGCGGCGTTGTCGGCCTCGCCCCGGGTAACTACCCGAGGACGCGGAGGCCGGCTTATGGCATTGGATGTCACGATCGCTCGGCATGCGACTTCCAGAGGAAGGAGCGTGGCGGGTTTGTCGTTTTTGGTCTTGTCGTCGGTCTTGATCGCATTGACAACTTGACATTCTGGCTCGTAGAACGGCCAACATTCTGGCCCACGCATTGGCCCCACATTCTGGTTCAGCAACTCGTCGCAGGAAAGGCATCACCCATGGCAGTCAACCCTACAGAAATGATTCGGCTTCTCGATGGCATCGCGCGGGAGCGCAACATCGACAGGACGGTATTGATCCGAGATCTGGAACTGGCCATGGTCTCGGCGGCTCGCAAGTATTACAACACGCTGGACATCGAAGAGTTCACGTGCGTTCTTGACCCCATGTCCGGACAGTTCACCATGACTCGGTTCGGCGAGCCTCTGGACATGGACCCGCAGGCCTTCGGACGCATCGCGGCACAGACCTTCAAGCAGGTGATGATCCAGAAGTTCCGCGACGACGAGCGCAGCAGCATCTTCGAAGAGTTCAGCAAGCGGATGGGCGACATCGTGACCGGGACGGCCCAACGTTACGAGGGCGGCAGCCTGGTCGTGACGATCGACCGGGCCGAGGGGTTTATGCCACGCAGCGAGCAGATTCCAGGCGAGCAGTTCGCGCCGGGCGACCGGGTCCGGTGCCTGATTCTGGACGTTCGGGACGCGGGCAGCCAGGTCAAGATCGTGCTCAGCCGCGGACACCCCGACTTCATCAAGAAACTGTTCGAGGTGGAAGTGCCCGAGGTTGCGGAGCGCGTGATTGAGATCAAGGCCATGGCCAGAGAGCCGGGGTTCCGTACCAAGTTGGCCGTGGTGAGCATCGATAACAAGGTCGATGCTGTGGGCGCATGCGTGGGTGTGCGTGGATCGCGCATCAAGAACATCGTGGATGAACTGAACGGGGAGAAGATCGACATCGTGCGGTGGAACGAGTCGAGCCAGATTCTGATCGCCAATGCCCTCAAGCCCGCGGAAGTCGCGGAAGTGTCGCTGTGCTTTGAGTTGGGTCGGGCCACGGTGGTGGTTCGCGAAGACCAACTCAGCCTGGCGATCGGCAAACGCGGGCAGAACGTGCGCCTGGCTGCTCGCCTGACGGGGTGGGATGTCGACATCCTGACGCAGGAAGAGTTCACCAAGGGCGTGGAAACCATGTATCAGACGGTTCAGAGCGTCGAGGGGCTTACCGAGCAGATGGCAGACAAACTGGCGGCCCTGGGCATGGTCAGCGTCTTTGACATCGAAGAGGTGGGCACAGAAGTGCTCACCAACGAATTGGCCATTGATGAGCAGAAGGCCGCGGCGGTGGTGGAGGCGTGCAGCGTCAAGGCCAAGGTGGTGGCGGAGCAGCAACAGAAGGACAAGGAAGAGAAAGAACGCAAGAACCGAGAGGCGGCAGAAGCCGGCGCTCGCTTGCTGGAGTCTGATGGTGCGGTTGCCGGAAATGCTGGCCTTGCGGAGGCGGGCGCGGCTGGCGAAGCGGCGGCGGACGCGATTCTTGGGGGTGGTGGTGTGAGTGCTGCAATTAGTACTAGTACTAATGACAGTGTTGGTGACAATATTAGTGGAGGTGTGAACGGCGAAATGCCCGCGGCGCAGTAAGGTGTCGCGGGACAGTGTGGGCGAGGTGGGATGTGCTGGGCCGATGGGCCAAGGCTGGGGGGCGGCGTCGGGGGGCGGGGGGTTGGGCTGGCGGTTAGAGTAGTTTGAGTGATGGTTCGCAGGAGCGTTGATTGGCTACGAAGAAGTTGTTCCAACTGGCGAAAGAACTAAATCTTGATTCGAAGATCATCGTGGCAAAGTGCCAGGCGGAGGGCATCCCCGATACGGTGATCAAGAATCACATGTCGCCGGTCTCCGCCGGGCTCGAAGCGACGATCCGCGAGTGGTTCAGCGGTGGTGGCGGCACGGCCATCGAGACGGGCGAACGCATTGACCTCGAAAAGATCAAGAAGAAGACCGCTGGCAAGAAGAAGAAGGAAGATGGCGAGGACCACGCTTCAGACGGCGGCGTCGCAACCATCACTGCGCCCGAAACGGGCAGCGACAGCCACACGACAGCAACTTCCAAGACCAGCCATGGGCCATCGAGCGGATCAGGCACTAGCACAAGAAGCCCTGTGGGAACCGGTGCTGCGAGCCGTTCCGGAGTCGGTCACAAGACCGAGCGGACTGATGACGTATTTGACGCGGGGGCTGAGTCAAAGACCAGCGCACGGGACGGCACACGCGGTGCACCACTGGTCGAGGCGCGGGGAGATCGCCAAGAGACCAATCCGGAAAGCAGCAAGGAAACCATAACTACTGGAGTCGGGCCCACAACTGGACCAGGCCGGTCAGAACAGGCCAAGCCCGAACACGTCTGGATGGAAGGCTCGCACGAGGCGCGAACACAATCCAAGACCGAGCCCAGGCTTGGTTCCAAGGTCGAAACGAAGGTGCAGCCCAAGCCAGACCAGCATGGCTCGCACACGCACGCAACACTCGCGCCTGTCGACGAGGATGCGCCCGCCCCAAAGGCGACGAAGATCGCTCCGACGATTGAGCCGACGGTTATCAAGCCTGCCACCGGGCACGGAACTGGACATGGGCCTGGACATGGGCCTGGACATGGGCCTGGACATGGGCCTGGACATGGGCCTGGACATGGGCCAAGCGGCCATGCAGTTGGGCATGCCCCAACCACTGCGCCCAGTCACGGGCCGGCACATGGCCCTGGTCATGCTCCCGGTCATGCTCCAGGCAGCACTCCCAATCGACCGACGGCCCCGCCGCGTTCGATGACTCCGGCACCGATGAACGTGCCCCTGAGGCCGACCAACGTCGCACCGGCAGGACCGAAACTCGAAGTCAAGACTCCCGTCCGACTGGCAGGACCGAAGATCGTTCGCATGGAAGCCCCCGAGCAGGTTGAGGCTCCGCGCCCGCGCGGGCCTCGTCCGCCCGGAACCGGCCTGACCGGCCCTCGCCCTGGCGGCGGGGCTGCACGCGAGGATGATCGGTCGCGCAGCCCGCGCCGCAGCGATGGCGTGGGTGCGGGTGCAGCCGCGAAGCGCAGCAGCGGGGCGGGGGTTCCAGAGCGCCGGCGCGGACGAACCGACTCCGCGTGGGTTGGTCCGACGCAGGGCATCTACAGCGAGCAGGACCTGATCGAACGCGAGGCTCGCCTGGCTCGGGCGGGCGGCTTCCTCAAGAAGCGCAAGCAGGATCTTGATCGGGCCGGAATCGCAAGCGCTGCCGACGACCTCGCCGACGGACGCGTGCGCATATCTGCACCGTTCACCATCAAGGAACTCTCAGCAGCGACGGGCGTCAAGGGCGCGGACATCGTCAAGAAGCTCTTCATCGAGGGCATCATGACGACCATCAACGCCGCGATCGACCCGCAGAAGGCAATTGAGATCATGATGGAGTTCGATGTCGAACTCGAAGTCACGGAAGCCAAGACGGCAGAACAAACCGTGACGCAGGCGGCGGCCGATCGCAAGGTCGTGGACTTCCGCGCTCGCGGACCTGTCGTCACGATCCTTGGCCACGTTGACCATGGCAAGACGAGTTTGCTCGACAAGATTCGTAACGCGAACGTCGCGGCTGGCGAAGCGGGCGGCATTACACAGAAGACGAGCGCGTTTGTTGCACAAGTGGACGTTGATACCGAAAAGAAGCAGGTTGTCTTCCTCGACACGCCCGGGCACGAGGCCTTCACGGGCATGCGCGCCCGCGGCGCGAAACTCACCGACGTGGTCGTGCTCGTGGTCTCTGCTCCCGAAGGCGTGATGCCCCAGACCGTTGAGAGCATCAACCACGCCAAGGCAGCCAAGGTGCCCATCGTGGTCGCCCTCAACAAGGTCGATCGTCCCGACGCGACCGAGGCGCAGATTCAGAAGACGCTGGGCCAGTTGGCAGCGGCTGGCATCAACGTGGTCGAATGGGGGGGCGATGTCGAGTGCGTTCGCGTCAGCGCAGTGACAGGCAAGGGAATCCCGGAACTGCTACAGATTCTGGATCTTCAGGCCAGCGTGCTGGAACTCAAGGCCGACTTCGACGGCGCTGCCCAGGGCACGGTGATCGAAGCCAAGATGGAAGAAGGTCGCGGCGCCGTAGCCAACTTGCTGGTCCAGCAGGGCCGGCTCAAGGTGGGCGACTTTGTCGTGATGGGACGCGCATTCGGGCGCATCCGCGACATCACCGACGACAAGGGCAAGCGCATCAAGGAAGCGATCCCGCCCATCCCTGTCCAGATCTCGGGCGTGGACATGGTGTGCGACGCGGGAGATAAGTTCTTCGTCACCGCGAACCTTCGCCAGGCGGAGGACGCCGCCGATCAGCGTCGCCAGCGCGAGCGGCACACCCAGTTGGCAGCACCCAAACTCACGCTCGACAGCCTCTTCAGCCAGATTCAGACCAACCAATCCACCGGCACCGAGCAGGAGGTCAAGGAGATCAAGATCGTTCTCAAGACCGACCAGCAGGGCACTGTCGACGTGCTCAAGAGCGAGTGCGAGAAGATCAAGACCCAGGAGGTCAAGGTTCGCGTCATCGATGCTGCGGTGGGCGGTATCACCGAGAGCAACGTCCTGCTGGCAGAGGCCAGCAAGGCGATCGTGATCGGCTTCAACGTCATTCCCAGTGGCAAAGCCCGCCAGCTTGCCGAGCACAAGGGCGTTGAAATCCGCACGTATCAGGTCATCTATGACATTGTCGAAGACTTGAAGAAGGCCGCAGAGGGTCTGCTCGCTCCGGAACTTCGCGAAGAGGTGCTGGGCCATGCCGAGGTTCGGGCCGTGTTCAAGGTCAGCAAGGTCGGCAACATTGCTGGCTGCTATGTCACCGATGGCACTGTCCAGCGCGATGCCCTCATCCGCGTCACTCGCAACGGCATTGTGGTCGAGCACGACCGCAAACTGGCGCAACTCAAACGTGTCAAGGACGATGCCAAGGAAGTCCGCAGCGGCACGGAGTGCGGCATGAAGATCGACGGCTACGACGATATCAAGGAAGGGGACGTGCTCGAATGCTACAAGAAGGTGGAGGTCAAGCGAACGCTGTAAGCAACTGCACTGTGCATCAAGCCACTGGCAAAGTTCTGAGCTGAAAAGTTGTGAGCGGTCTGGATGCGTCGGTGTAGGTTGTGCCTATTGGAACGACGCTCACCGCTTGCTTGCAATGGTCGGCTCCTAGTGCCTTGATTCTTGACATGATCCCATGATCCTCGGTATCCTCCAATTTGACGTACACATCCACGACTCGCAGTCTCTCAAGGACAAACGCCGCGTGGTTCTATCGCTCAAGGATCGCCTGCACCGCGAGCACATGGTCGCCATTGCTGAGGTATCGCATCAGGAGACGCTCAATCTTGCCCGCCTTGGGCTTGCGATGGTGGGCAGCGATGGCAAACATGTCGGTCAGACCCTTGACCGCATCGTGGCCAAGTTGCGCTCCATCCTTGGTGCAAGCGGCGAGGCCGAACTTGGGGATGTCTCGCGTCAGGTGCTCCAGGCATCGCAGATCGAATGGGAGGAAGACACCACGCAAGCAACTGCGACGGACAACGATCAACTCGCCGCCGAACTGATCGCGCGGGCGAGCGAGTTGGAAGCCGATGTGCGTGCGCAGGCCATGAACATCTCTGCAACCGGCGGCACAAGGCACGGGGCACATCGACAAACGCCCACAGACATTGCGGAAAAACGTTCGTAGGTAGCGATTGAAAGTGACAGCCTGACTGCTGTCCCCGTCACTGCTGTCCCCGTCACTGCAGTCCCCAGACACCAGTTCCTTGTTAGGCCGCGGGTGATGATGCCCTGAACCGCCGCCATTTGATACCAGTCGCATCGTTGGGAAACTCATTGATGTCCAAGCCCGAGCAACTTTCGTCCGCGATCGACCGAGCCGTGCGGGATGTCTTCTCTCGTGGTTTCAATGACCCGCGCATATCGGGCCTGCTCACCATCATCGCTGTCAAAGTCTCGCAGGATGGACGAGAGGCATTCGTCGATGTCAGCGTCCTGCCTGGCGAGAAGGGTGCGTTATCGATTCACGGATTGAATGCCGCCGCTTCACACATCCGGCGTGAGGTGGGTGATCGCATTCGCGTCCGCACCATGCCCCAGTTGACGTTCCGCCTCGATGAAAGCCTCAAGAAGCAGTTGAAGGTCTTGTCGGCACTGGACAAAGTGCGCGAGGAGATGGCCGCGAAGGGTGAATTGCCAATCCTGAATGCTGGATTGGATGGCGACGTGACGAATGCAGAGCGAAAAGATGTCAGCAAGTCGCAGGCCAACGATCAAGTCAGTGCTGAGGAGGACGGGGAGACTCGGGCATGAGCGTGCTGGACGCAAAGCGATGGGCGACCCTGCAGCGCAAACTGCGCCTGCCCGAGAAAGACCCGGCAGAGTTCCTCTCCCCCCCGCCCGCTCCACCCGGGAGTGATCCCCTGACGCACCAGGCGGTGTACGCGCTACTGCTATGGGAGGCATCAACATCGCAAGCGCACGCGGCCCTGCGCCGGGTCTTGTCGGCGATCGTGGACTACAACGAACTACGTGTCAGCCAGTCGCACAACATTGCGGAATGGCTTGGCGAGAAGTATCCACTCGCAGTTGAAAGGGCACTGCGGATGCGCGCCCTCCTGAGCGATATTTATCAGCGTCAACAGAGCGTGCAACTCTCGCCATTGCTGCTGGGCAGCCGCAAGGACACGCAGCAGACACTGGCCTCGCTGGATGGAATCACGCCCTTTGCAACCTCCCGAGTACTGGCTCTTGGCCTAGCTCGGACTGCCTGCCCCGTGGACGAGCGGCTGCTGGCCTTGCTCAAGGGGGAACGAGCCGTGACGATGGATGCCAGTGTTGAAAGCGTGGGGATGGAACTGGGGGACATGACCAGCGACGAAAACCGGGTCGACTTGCTGGCGCGTTTGCAGTACTGGTCAGATATCGATGGGAAGTCACCCGAGCGCGAGGTGCCAGGGCTGCCGGTGCCGACCGGGTTCGGGGAATCACCAGCAATTGTAAAGTCCAAACCAGCAGTGCGTGCCCGGGCAACCGGACGCAAGACGCACAACAAACCGGGCGGTGAGAACTCGCCATCGCGGGAGTGAGTAGGCTCGTAACCTACCACCGATGTTGTCCTCTCTTCGACATGATTTGCAGAGTGATCGTGGGATGGCTGGTTGGCCGATTCGCGCGGGCGAAGGGTTGAGCAGTGCTGCCACCCGATGGCCGCGCGTGTTTATCACATTCATCACCGGATGCGCATGCTGGCTCGTATTCGCGGCGGGATGCGCACACACGCCCCAAAGCCCGCAGCGACCCGCGCAAGTCGGCACCGATGGCGGGCAGTTTCTGGTTGCAACCTCCAGCATCTCGATCGCGATGATGGCAACCGATGCGATTGCGCAACTTCGGGAATTGGCCGCTCATGCACGCGGCTCTGCAAGCAAGTCCACACAGGCAGTGTCGCTCGCCTCCCTCGAAGCCACCTGGGCCGTCGCGCCAAGTGGTCACGTCGAACGACACGAAGTATCGCTCGACACATTCTTGCTAGAGCACGGCGCGAAGTCGCAGCCCAACCCGGTTCAAAACTTTCCAGAAGACTCAGCACATGACCCTGCAACAGAACTTAGAGCCGAAGGCGATGCCAAGGACAAGATCGCGAATCTCCAACCCGGGCAGCGGCTGTACGCCTCGGGACGAATGAAACTGCTGGCGGGCGACACGCAGGCTGCGCTGCGAGATTGGGAAGCCGCGCTGGCAGCAGACCCGAGTTCATTGGACCTCGCCGGTCGAGTGGGCGTGCTGCAAGTGCGGGCTGGAAAGCGATCCACAGGATTACAGACGCTCCGCGCTGCGGCGGAAACAGGGCTTGGCGATGCGGAAGCGTTGCGTGTGCTCGCACGCGAAGAGGCTCGGTCCGGAGACGGGGATCGCGCCCTTGAACTGCTCGTGAGGGCCATCGCCGATCCCGCCCTCTCGCGCGATGAGGTGCAATGGTGGCTGGCCTGGACAGACCTGGGCGAGCGGTTGGGAGAAGCGGAATACCTCAATGCATCCCGCGAGTTGCTGTCCAAGATCAGTGGATTAGAGCCTCAGTCCTTTGGTTCCGAGGCGTTTCGAAACCAGGACTTCGCGGAGTTACTTCGAAAGCGCGGAGCGTTGCTCCTGCGAGCGGGAGACCTTGGGGCCATGCGCGGGCAATGGGCGCAGGCCAGTGACAGTTATCGCGCAGCGCTGGCTTCGGGCGCGCTCGACGAGAGTTCGGCGCGATTACGACTCGCGGCGGTCTCGCTGCGGGCCGGCAATCCCGCAGACGCGGCCTTGCAAGTGGTGGAATCACTTCCAGCAGATCAATTGGTGCAGCCATGGCACGAAGAGGTCGCCGACGCAGTACGCGCGGATGCAACAGTGGGACCGCTCCTGGCCCGCGCAGTACGGATGGAGGGGAAGGATGTCAGCGCGACAGCGACAGCGCGGCGCGTGGAGTTAGCAGCACGATGTGTTCCGCCCGCCCAGGCGGCCCAACTGCTTGAGCAGGCAACGGGCGGATACGCCCAGCAAGAGCGACTGCTTGCGCGTCTGCTGGATGCAACCGACGCGCGTGTCGAAGCCGAGGCAGCAGGCAAGCCCTCAACCCAAGCGTTGATTGCAGCCCGGACGCAAGCACTGGTTGGCGTGCTCCAGCGTGATCCCTTGGCAGTGGTCAAAGCGAGCCATGCGCTGGTGCGCCATGGTCGGGACTTGAACGAGACGTTGCGAGCGTTGTCCGTTGATGACAGACCGCAAGCCAGCTTGCTGGCGAGTGCGCTATTTCACCACCTCGACCAGCCCGCCCGTGCCTTGGAGATTCTTGATGGGGGGCAATTGGCAGGGCAAACGGCCGATGTAGCCAATCTGCCTCCGGCATTGCAGGCGGGATTCACCAGTGCGCGTATTGCTTCGCTGGCCCAATTGGGACGAGATGATGAGGCACAAGCGGTGGCCCGTCGCTTTGCCGACCAGGAAGGCGTCGATCCCTGGCTCGCTGCCCAGGTGCTCGTGGTTGCTCATGACCACGACGCGGCTCGTGACCGAGTCGCCAGTTTGCTTTTGCCTGCGTCGGCAGAAGGCACAAACCCGCAGTTGACAGTCGAGCAATTCGCGCTGGGAGCCCATCTCGAAGCGCTGGCTGGTCGACGCAAGCAGTCGCTTGCATTGCTCGAACGGGCCGCTGCCCTCGATCCGGATGCTGAGTTCATTGCTGATGCGCGATTGTCCATGCTTCTGCCCCGCCCGCCCGGTGCTAACCCCACTGCCCCCAGCACGTCCACCCCCGCCCCCACTTCACCGACTGCTGGCGATGAGCAGCAATTCGCGTCGATTGTGCGAACCGTTCGGGAGCGGGACCCGGCAAGCCCATTGGTGCGACGCTTGATCGCGCGCGACCTTGCGCAGCGTAACTTGTGGCGACAAGCACAGACCGAGATCGCAGGACTGATGGACGACCGGGGCGAGCCACAAGAACTGATGGACCTGCTGCTGCTATCGTGGCAGCGACTGGGAGACAAGAAACTCGTCGAGAGCGGCGTGCAGCGATTGACATCGCTTCTCAACGCACGACCTGATTCACCAGTTCTGACCAAGCACCTTGCGCAGGCTCTGGTGCTCGCAGGCCAGGCGGAACTTGCCAACGAGGTACTCGCCCAGCAGTATGCGAAAGTGCCCATCGATGAGTTGGCTCGCCAGCGCGAATCCATCCTGCGGGATGTCATCAAGCGCCCCGACGAGGCACATGCCCTCATGGTGGCGCGAATGGCGCATCGACCAAAGACACTCGCCAATCAGGTCGAACTGGCTCAAATCCTGATCCGAACCGGGGACGTGCGCGGTGCCACGAATGTCATGCGAGAAACCCTGGACCAGAGCAGGAGCAACCTCACGGGCGAACAGGCCAGCGTGGTGGTTTCCTTGCTGCGTCTGCTCAAGGCTGAAACGCTGGTCAAAGCACCACCAGACCAGCAGGCCGCTGCGCTCGAACTGCTCGACATCACCAAGCGAAAACTGGGCACGGATGCGGCATCCGGGGGCGGCGGGCTGCCACCCGACGTTGCTTCGCTGCGGATAGACCTCGTCTGCCTGATCTCTCCAGAAGACGCGAGCGCAATCCTCGAAGCAGTTGAGGCATTCGCGACGGCCGCGGGTGGTGCCGGGACATCAAACCCCAACCTGAATGCCATCAACCGTGCTCGACAAGAGGCCCTGACGCGCGTCCAGCAGCGACTGTTTGCGCTCCAGGATCCGTCTGCGGTGCTGCGCATGCTCGAAGAGTTGGATCGCCGGACAGATCCATCCAATCCCAAACTCGGCGCGCAGTGGCTGCTCAACACGGTAGTGCTGGGCGATGCCGATGATAACCGCCGCATGATCATGAACTGGCGCGACTTGGAGCATCTGCTGCAATCGCTCGCACAACTGCAAATCTCACCCGATTGGGATCAGACGACGATGGACGAAGCCCGCCCCGAGTTTGCGTACCTCGTCGCGCAAGCGATCAACGGGCAGTCGCGCGAAGCCACCGCGGCTGCGATCTACCGCGTGTGCCTCGAACTGAATCCCAAGCATCCGTGGGCAAGCAACAACTTTGGATACATGATTCTGGAGCGAGGCGGATCGCTGGAGGAAGCAGCCCGTTTGATCGAACAGGCCCACGAGCAACTGCCCGATCAGGCCAGCATTGCCGACTCGCTGGGGTGGGTGCGATACAAGCAAGGACAACTCGAAGATGTGGCGCTGGCGGATGGAGGCATCCGCGAGGGAGCTGTCACGATTCTCGAACGATGCGCCGCGATGCCCGAGGCTCAGGATAATTGGGAGATTCAGGATCACCTTGCGGATGCCCTGTGGCAACGAAATCGAACGCCAGAGGATCGACAGCGGGCGATTACAGCGTGGAAAGGCTCGACGGCGTTGATTCGCGACGAAGCCGCCTTCATCAGAGCCACCAACCAGCAATCGCCCCCGCCCCGACTGACAGAACTGCTCATGCGCCAGCAGGAAGTGCAGGCCAAACTCGACGCCGCCAGCAATCCGACTATCAAGCCGCAGGACGTGCCCGTCTCGTCCATGTCGATTCCAGAGACCTTCACTCCACTGCCCGATCCGGTGTTGCCACCCCGGGGCGAGATTCGCAGGCCCGCAGAAATCTTGTTGCCGTGAACAAGCGCCGCCCTCATCAACGTGCTTCTCGGTCATTGGCTACGCCGGGCTGGCCACGCGCCGCACCGCCCTGTCGATGATGTCGGTCGCCGCATCGAGGCGGGAGTTGGATGGGGACCTCAGCACCACGCGATGCGGGCATACCACCGGCACGCAGTCCAGAATATCTTCGGGAATGACAAAGTCGCGCCCGCGATAAAAGGCCGTTGCGCGGGCGGCCTGCGTCAGCGACAGACTGCCTCGCGGAGACAACCCCTGGACGAGCGCATCATCGCGTCGAGTCTCCGCCGCCAGGCGAACCACATACTCAAGCAGCGTGTCATCAACGCGAACGCGATCAACCTGGTCTTGCAACTCAATCAGTTGCACGCGCGTGATCGCGGGGCGCAGCACATGCAATGGCGAGTTTCCCGGACGCTCGCGCAGCACGCGTGCCTCCTCGGCGGGGCTTGGATACCCAAGCGATAGCCGCATCAGGAACCGATCAAGCTGATTCTCTGGCAGCGGATACGTCCCGTCAAAGTCGTAGGGATTCTGGGTGGCAACCACCATGAAAGGCGGTTCGAGTTGCAGCACGCGACCATCGATCGAAACCGTCGCCTCGGCCATCGCTTCGAGCAAAGCGCTCTGCGTGCGGGGCGGCGTGCGATTGATCTCATCGGCGAGCACGATGTTCGCAAAGATCGGGCCGCGCTTGAAGATGAACTCGCCCGTGGGCCTGTCATAGATGCTGACGCCCAGAATGTCGCTGGGAAGAGTGTCGGGCGTGAGCTGCACTCGCGTAAAGGAGCAATCGACGCTGCGGGCAAGGGCCGTGGCAAGCACCGTCTTGCCCACGCCCGGCACGTCCTCAATGAGGCAGTGCCCCCGTGCGAGGAGGCAGCAGATGATGCTGTCGACGGTATCGGCGTGTCCAAAGACGACCTTGGCAATGTTGTCGCGAAGCGAGGCAAGCAGGGGGTGCATTGGTGCCAAGCGTAGGGACAAGGCCACACGCCAATCGCCAGATCGCTGGCAGCACCCATCCGCATGCCCCCTGGTGCCAGCGATTCATCTCCAACCCGTTTGCTACCCTCTGCCCGCATGGCTAAGCACAACAAGTGGAGCAAGGTGAAGCACCGCAAGGCGGTGGTCGACAAGCGTCGCGGGAAGGTCTGGACCAAGATCGCCAAGGCGCTGATGGTTGCTGCCAAGCATGGCGGAGGCGACCCTGACACCAACTTGACGCTCCGCTATGCAATGGACGAGGCTCGCTATGCCAACATGCCGCGCGACACTGTCGAACGAGCGATCCTGAAAGGTGTCGGCGGCGGAGACACCAGCAGTTTCGAAGTAGTGCGCTATGAGGCATATGCCCCGGGAGGTGTGGCGATTGTTGTGGATGCTCTCACGGACAACCGCACCCGAACCGTCACGCTCGTCCGTGAAGTCATCGAGGATCACGACGGCAACCTGGGCACCAGCGGCTGCGTGGCATACATGTTTCAGCCACGAGGCCAGATCGTGGTGGTGGGCATGAACTTGAACGATGAGCAGATTATCAACCTCGCCCTCGACGCCGGGGCCATGGATGTGATCAGCCCGCAACCGCAGCCCGACGAGGACGAAGAGGGCGGGTGGATAATTCTGACCGAGGTTGTCCACTTCAACAGCGTGAGGGCGGCCCTCGAAAAAGCCAAACTGCCCATCGCCCAAGCCGCCCTCGCCATAGTGCCCGACGACCTGGTCAGCGTCTCTGCGGAACACGCGACCAACATCGAGGCTCTGATGGAAGCCCTCGAAGACCTGGACGATGTGCAAAAAGTCTACACCAATGCGGATCAGTAGGCCCGGCATATAGCTAAGCATCTTGCCGCAAATCTGGCCGCAAATCTGGCCGCAAATCTGGCCGCAAGTCTGGCCGCAAGTCTGGCCAACAAGCCTACTTCTTCACCGATCCAATACGCCTCGCCCGAGGCTTCACAACCACTGGATGCACCCCGTTGGACTTCGCCGGGTGCTCGATGCGTTCGCCCGTGATGGGGTTGTGAAAGTGAACCTCCTGCACGGGCACGACTTCTTCCAGGATGTGCTCGAGGATTCTGGCCGGGCTGCCAGTAGCGTCCACTTCCCGAATGATGGACTTGGGGTAGTAGGCAAGCACCGGGAAAGTCTCTCGCTCGTAGACCGCCCAGCGCTTGCGAATCACCGACTCGTTGGCATCGTCGATGCGATTCTCCTTGAGCGCACGCCGACGCAGCCGCTTGATCATCTGTTCCTTGTCGCGGCAGACCAAATGAATGATCATCAGCACGTTGAGATGCTTCTCAAGCAGTTTGGCCTGATTGACGTTGCGGGGAATGCCATCCAGCACCAGCAGATCGGCCTTGGGCTTGTAGTCGCTCAGCACCGTGCGCGCGTGCATGTTGTGCTGCCACATCCCAACCGTGATGTCATCGGGCACCAGCATCCCCTTGCTGCTGTAGCGCATGAACGTCTGCCCCAATTGGCTCGACGTGTCGATGGTGCGAAACACCTCGCCGCACGACAGGTGATAGAACCCGGGAATCTGCCCCAGAATCTTCCCCTGCGTCCCCTTCCCCGCGCCGGGCGCGCCAAAGAGCAACACAGTCTGATACTTGGATTGGGCACTGGGCTTGGGCATAGGAGCAATTGTTGGTAGGGTGGAGGACCGGCGTAGAGGCGATCCTGCTGTGGTCCTCAAACTATGCAGTGTGCCACCTGTGGGCCTGGGGCTCTGTGAAACCTCCAGGCCCACCGGAGGATTGTGCAAGCAATCGGCAGAATCCGTCGCTCGTGCAGTGTTGCGATGCGCCCGCTTCACAAACCTGACCTTGCAAACCGACGCAAGGCCGATCTTGAGAGTTTGCAATCAAGAACGTGGGAAGGTCACAACTTGACCAACTCTCCAAGAAAAAAGAGGGCGCACGCGTTGAAGAGATTCTCGCCGTGCGCCCCGAGGAGGGAGGGACTGATTCAACTGTTCGCTTTCACCACATCAAGCCCGATTGATTCGCCATTTACTACGATTTCTAGCGAGCCGCTGTTCGAATCTGCATGCTCAGATTCTCCAGCAACTCTCCGAAACTAATGCCAGGATGCTGGGGCACCAGGTCAGCCTCAACCAGCGCGTTGGCGTTGCTTTGCAGTTGCCTCTGCAGGCGGCGCTGCGCCGTGATGACTGTCGAATGGTTGGGCCGCCCCATCCCCCGCGCAATCTCGGGAAAACTCTGCGTCGTCAGAACCCGGCACAAGTGAGCCGCGACCGAGCGTGCGAAGACGACCCGCTTGTGCCGGCCCTTGCCCGCAAACTCGCCCATATCAACGCACAAACCCTTGCATATCTGCTCGATGATGGTCCGCAGCGCGATGGGTCGGCGCGAAGAAGCCCCCGACGCTGCCCGCATGTGGACCGCACGTTCCTCGATACCCAGCGCCCGTTGGATCATTTGCACACCCAGCGTGCCCTGCGGACCAACGACCTCGGGCATGAGCCGCGCCATCGCCTCAACCTGATTCAGCAGACCTTCAAGTTCCCGCACCGATCCGCCAAAGCCGCCCAGGCTGCCAATGGCCTTGGAACTGCGGGCCGCGAGCATTTCTGATGCGTCCACATCCAGCGGCAGGCCGCGTCGAGCAGCCAGATGACGCACGAGGTCGCGGCGCAGCGTGGTATCGGGAGTTTCCAGCCGCACCACGCAGCACGCCAGGAAGCGGGAAACCAACTTCTCGCTGAGTTTGCGAATCTCGCGCGGGTGCTCATCGCTCGCGATCAGCACCCAAGCACCAGCAAGCCCCACTGCATCAAAGGTGTGCAGCATCTCCTGCTGGGTCGCGTCCTTGCTGGTCAGGAAGTGAACATCGTCGATGCAGAGCAGATCAACACCCCGGTAGATCTTGCGGAAGCCATCGACACGGTTGTTGCGGACAGACTGGATGAAGTCATTGGTAAATTGCTCGCCAGTCACGTACCGCACGCAGGCGCCTGGGTGCAACTCGATGTAGCGGGCGCACGCACCTTGCAGCAAGTGGGTCTTGCCCAGGCCGCACGCACCATGGATGAAGACTGGTGCCAATGCGTGATGTGCGTGATGTGCGTGATGTGCGTGATGCACCTGCTGCGCCTGCTGCTGGGCTTCGATCAGTCGCGTGACCGCCGTGAAGGCCATGCGGTTGGCGTGCCCAACAACAAACGTGCTAAGAGCATGACGGAAGAGCGGCTGGGGCGTAGCCCTGCCAGCAGGACGCGGGCGAGAGGCAGTCGTCGCGGGAGCGGCCGTGGTGTGTGGCGCGCTCATCGCGGACATCGGTGCGGTAAAGACGCTGCGATCCACATCAAAGCGAAGCTTGGCCGTGCCAGTCGCGCGAAGCAGTTGATCGGCAAATCTGCGGTCCAGAAGTTGCGCAAGATAACTGCTGGTGACGGTGACATGCAGCGTGTCCCCTTCGCGGGCAATCCGGGTCTGCCCCAAGAAGTACCGCTCAAAGGTCTCCACGCCCAATTCATGCGCGAGACGGCGCAGCACTTCACGCATGTCGACCCCCGCGAGGGGGGCGAGGGCGGGGGCGGGGGCGGGGGCGGGGGTGATGGTGGTGATGGTGGTGGCCTGAGTGGGAGTGGGAGCCGGGGCAGATGCGTCTGCGGGCGAATCTGAATTCGTCGAGCAGCCCGTCGCCCCCGCCAGTCGCGACGAAGGCACACCAACGCCCGGGGAAGACACACCGGGCGCGAGTGCCTGAGGAAGCATGGCACTCGTGATCGCAAGGGCAAGCGGTTCATCGCCCGAGACCGATTCGCGAGCAGAACTGTTCCCGCTATCAACTTCACCTTCACGAAGTCCCCCCGCACCAACTCCACCCGCAAGTAATCCAATGGGCCCGCGCATGGGGACGGGTGCAGCCTCCGTCCGTGAACCCGTCACGAGCGAACGCTCGCCACGGCTGCGCGACTCGGCGCGGCGCGACGTCTGTGCCGCGCTCACGCCTTGGGAAGATTCGGAATCACGCGCGGCCTGCGGCACGAAGCTGTCGATAGACACTGCCCTGGCTCCTTGTACCCATCGCTCCGGACGGGTTTCAAAGAAGGGGAATCCTCGTCGGCCTCCGCCGACGGCGCCTGCCCTGCTGTGCGCGAGGCACAAGAGGGCATGAGCGCTCCCCAAAGGGATTGCTTCTGTTTCCGAATCCTTCACACCACGCACGAATCATGCAAGCACGAGCAGCCACGTCGCGATACTTGGGAAAGCATCGAGTCAGTCACCACTTTGACGCAACCAAGGCCGCGTCAAGGCTTGCACAATCCGAACGAGCGGTCGATCCATGACCAGGGCTCCGCGCTTCGAGAGTGGCGTTGCGCAGAGCGCCCGCGAGCAGTTATGGCTTCATGCCTTCGTGCTCGCGAGTGAGCACAAGATAGACGAATCTGGCGCGTTCCGCTATCCCTTTCATGCGCGAATCTGAGCGCACGAATCGTTTGCTCTGCAAGCGTCGGCACTTGCGCGCACGATAAATAGTTATTCGCGTCTGTGTATAAAGATTGTGCAAAACTCGCATGAGCCAACCCTCACAGAACTTGATCGCGCAAACTCGTCCATCTGCGCTACTTGGAGATTTTCTTGGCCTCATGCCGCTCGCGCGCTAGACGCACCCGCGCGTGAGGGTTATTCCCTACTCACGCTCGCGACCAGCGTGCGAACCAGTGCGGCACGCCGAGAAAAGCCACGAAAGTGCTGGGATTCGTACAAACGCACGGCGGGCAGGTTGCGCTCGTCGACAGCACACGCCATGCTCCACGCCGTTTGAATCGCGGCGCAACTACCTATACCGTGCCGCAAGAGCCGAAGGCCCAAGCCCTTGCCTCTTAACGCCGGAGAAAGCCCAAGATACACAAGCTCGAAACTGCGTTGATCCGGACAGGGACTGAACAGCGCGCACCCATGCGGCGCACCCCGCAGTGTGATGATCCACCACAAGGACGGATCAAAGATGCCCGTGGACTTGTGGGACAGCAAAATATCGCTCGTCGTGCGCAGTCCGCACAGTTCGGGGCAATCCAGGGTGTCCACGTAACTCGCGTCCATCGCCTGAACAAGCAACGTCTCCGGGTTAATGCCCAGCGCCTCGCACTGGCGATACGACAAAACCCCAACACCATCCGGCCATGTCAGTTGGGAAATGTCTGCACCCAACCACAACTTGGTGTCACCAGATCGTGGGGCGCGTCGCATGTACAGCAAGTTGCCCACGCTCGCAAAGTTCGCATCACGAAATGCGTCGATCGCCCAGCGTTCGTCCACGCCGGGCAGTGACTGGGCCAGCACGACGCGATCGTTCAACTCTTTCGAGGCTGCGGCACAGAGAGAAGTCAACCCAGCCGCTCGCTCGGCCCGAGCTAGACGCGCCCCGCCAGGCTCCCCGGTGCGAAACGGCTCACTGAGAAAGACCATGCCCGTGCGACCCGCACCGGGAACCATCAGGCATGCCTGACGCACCCGCAGCGTGTTGCCCAGACCCGAACGATCGACCGTACACCACGACCATCGAAAGTCGATCCCATGCTGCGGGCCGTTGGCAATCAACCGCTCCGCGGCCTCATCCAAGTTGGCGCTTGCCTGGCTGACAATCCGGCGAGCAATGTCATGCTGCAAGTCCTGAGTGCCGCGAAGTACAGCGATGTCCGGCGGGAGAGGCGTGTGCGCATCATCTGCGGCATCAAAGGGACCGGGATGTCGAGTAGGTAGCGGGTCGAGCACGGACGATATTTTAGGTAGGCCCAGCTTCCCGCCGGGCAGTGATTCACAAACCCGTCCTCATGGTCCGAGGGCCTCATGTCCCCGCACATAGATCGACCCAAGGAAGATCATTGCACAAAGCGAAGTAGTTCAAGGGTTCAATCCACCGACACGGGCCACCCGGACAACACGCCCCGGCCCGCTGCATTAGCCGCCCAAGTACCGGGCATACAGCGTGCGGGCACGGGCTGGGTCTTTGGTCCCTTTGATCAAGGCGCGGCCATCCGGGAAGATCGTGAGACGAATTGCGGGTGCATCGGCTGGGTCAAACCGCAGCATGGCTCTGGTGCGCTGGATGATGCCAAGCGGCCCAAGGCGATGGGCCAGCACCTCAAGATCGATGGCCGCCTGGTTCCAGACTTGCACGGTCTCCTGCCCGCAAATCTGGGCAGCATCGTCAAGCGTCCCAGTCCCTTCAAGATATGAAAACCGACGCAGGCCACAGCAGGGACACAAGGGGTCGGGTGCGGGCAACGCGATGCGACGACGCAGGTTGTTCCAGATGTCAAAACTCACAAGCGAGCCTGATAGCATGCCAACATTGCCCGTGATGATCTTGATGGCATCAGCAACTTGAGCACTCGCAACGATGTGAACGGCTGGCCCCAGCACGCCCGCGGTATCGCAAGTAAGCGTGTCGCCCGGAGACGGGGGCGATGGCAACAGGCACCGAAGGCAGGCTGTCACGTTTGGAACGAATGTCGCCTGCGTTCCCTGCGATGCAACCACACCAGCGTAGCAATAGGCAACCCCGTGCTTGATCGCGACATCGTTGAGCAGATACCGAGTTGCAAAGTTGTCGGTGCCGTCCAGCAGTACCGCCGGGCGCTGCACATCGCTCTCGCCAAAGCCCAGAAGCATCTCGATGTTCGCGTGGGTTGCATCAGCGGCTCGCGGACGCAGCACGACCTCGGCATTGATCGCATGTAGTCTCGCGACAGCAGCGTCAACTTTCGCAAGCCCAGCAACGGCATCGGCCTCGGAATAAAGGCATTGTCGTTGCAGATTTGTCCATTCGACCACATCCCGATCAATCAGTGTCAGCATGCCAACCCCAGCACGAGCAATCTGATCGGCCAGCGCACAGCCCAGTGCGCCCATGCCGAGAATCGCGACATGGGCCGCGCGCAGGCGAGCCTGTCCTTCGGTGCCGATGCCCGTCAGCATTTCCTGTCGGTGATAGCGGGAGGAATGCAACCAATTATCGTAGAAGCGGGTGATCGTGGAAGCAGGCTGGCAGCACCAAGCAGGTATGGATGCGATGCAAGCGTGTGGCTCGATCTCTGGTTCTATGATGGCTCGCGAACCACTTGATGCGAGCACCACAGGTTTCAACACGAGCGCGACGCGCAGCGATCGGCAGGACAGGGCTGGTCCTGGCCAGCATTTCTTCCCTGGCTTTGCTGGCTGGAGTGATCGTGATTGCGCAGCGCGGCAAGGCCCGCGAGAAGGCGGCATTGCCCAGCCGGGCGACCATACCGCCCGATGTCGGACCGGCGACCACGATCTCGACAAGCGGCGGCGGACCTCAAGGTGCTGGCCTCGCACAAGGAGATAAGTTCTTTCTACAGTTGGCGGACCAGAAGGATGTGGGCCGGATTTCGGGCGAAGTAATCGCAGAGCGCAGCGTGCCCCTGGGTGAAAGGCGATACTCCCTGACCGAACCAAGAGCATGGTTCTTTCTCGAGGATGGGCAAAGCGTCTATGTCGAGTCGCGTTCGGGCACGTTCACAGCGGGCCAGCGTGCGACGGGCGGCACGGGTGGAGGGATCGAGCAGGGAACGCTCGTCGGAGATGTGGTCCTGCGCCTGTACGCGATGCGCAGCGACGGCGCGAGGCCCGATCCGCAGCAGGACCAGGCGACGGGTATTCTGCGCACGAGCCGCATGAGTATCGATTGGACGCTTGGACAGTTTGACGTGCCCGATGACTTCAACCTCACGTGGGACACGATCGCAAACCAGATGGCGTATCAGGGCAAGGGCATCATCGCTCAGTTTGATCCGCAGACCCAGGTGCTCGACTCATTGGCGATCGCGAGCACGCGTGAGATCGTGATCGCACCGGCGGGCAGAAAGTCGGTCCCTACGCAACGCGACGCAGACTCCCCCACTGCTGCCAATATTGCGAGCGGTACTTTTGCGAGTGCTGGTGTAAACGTGGGTGCAAATGCGGGTGCCAACATTGGCACTGGCCCGGATACCCAACCGAGCGCAGCAGAAGCGGGCACAACGTCGTCAACCGGCGACACGCCGGCTTTGCAAGCAGAATCGCTCTACAGCGTGATGACGGATGGTGCAGTCAGGATCACGCGAGGCTTGGCAACGGTCGAGGCGGCATCGTTGCGAGGCGGCGCGCGGTTGATCGATGGGACGCTGCCACAGCGTCATACTTCGGCAACGTCTCAAGAGACGCAAGCGAGTGCTGGAAATAATAACACACAACACGCGCCCGCAGCCACCAGCGCTGAACAAGTAGACATTGCGACCAGCCCGCCACCAACGCCGGAAACCATCGCTGCAGCAAGCATCACGCGGATCAAACTCGCAGGCCCGTTGGAAGTTCGCCGGCTCATTGATGGGACTGCTCCCGCAGAGTTGCTTCGCGACGACTGGTGGGCGGCGTTGGGGTCATCGCCCGAGCGGGATGTCGAAGCCCGAGACCAGGAGCGTGGACTGAGCGTCCGAGCCAACTCGATGGTGGCCATGGGCACGCGCGGTCTGATCACACTTGAATCGACGAATGCTGGTGGCGTGCAGGTCATCAGCAAGGACTCGGGCACACTCGAAGCCCAACGCCTCGAAGTAGATCGGGGTGGATCGGTTGCGCGCGTGGTGGGTGCGGGACGGCTGACCGCAACCGAGGCTGGTGGCGAGGATGAATCGGATACGGCGGATGGACAGATTGCAAAGGCCATCTCAAGCGACGAACAGCAATCCGCGCCGGCAACAATCCGTTGGAGCGAGAAGGCCGACTTTGTTTTCGCGCCTGGGAATACGGCGGGGGCAGGGGCGGGGGCAGAGGCAACTGGCGGAGAATTCGAGCGACTCGAGCGGGCTCACTTTCTCGGGCGCGTGGAGTCGGTCGCACAGGGCTCGACGATCTCGGGCAATGAGATGATGGTTGCATTCGCTGCATTGCCCAATCCAGAAGCCAACGCCAACCCTGAATCCAAATCCAAAAAAATGCCAGCAACGGACGCGATCATCGCGGAGCGAGCACAGGTGCTTGGGCGTGCTCGTGTGCGCGACGCAAAGGAGAATCTGATCGAAGGGGATCTCCTGACGGTCGACTTCGTGCGTGGAGTCACTGGCCAAGCCACGCCCACGACCTTTGACGTGCAGGGACAAGCCCGCGCCGTCTTTGGTGAGCAGACCCTCGACGCACGAAGCATTCGCGGATCACTGCGCGAGGTGGTGGCCAAGGCGGAAACGATCACCCAACCAACAATCCAACCTTCAATCCAGACCAAAACCCAAGCCAATCCCACCTCATCAGTCGAAGTCGCATCGCTGGTGGCTTCGGGCAGCGCAAGCACGCCGGTTCGCTTCGTGGGCAAGGACGGCCTATTGGCGCGAGCACGAACCATCGAAGCCGACCCATCCTTGCAAAGGGCAACCTTGCTGGGCATCGATGGAGAGTTGGCGGTCGTCGCACGAGACGAACTCGATCAAACTCAGCAGCAGCCAGATGCAGGCGCGAGCAAGCCCGCATCTAACTTGGCTTCTGGTTCGGCTTCTGGCACACGAATTGACTTGGACGGCCTTGCCCGCACAGCACGCCTGCCAAATGGCGGCACGCTCGCTTTCAGAGAAACCGACGCGACCGGCCTTGTCCGAACCATAGACGCGACATCAACTGGCCTGATCGCGCTGGATGAGAGTGCGGGCCTTGCAACCATGGAGCGCTCTGTCGTGGCCTCGCTTAAGGACGCAATCAGCACCGCGACCCTAGAGGCAGAGCGATTGCAGGTCAGATTCGAGCAGCGGGAGAAGGTGGCAGAGTCAAAGCCAGCGACAACCCAGGGCACGCCTGACCCCAGCGCGACCGCACGCGATGCCCAAGGCATCGATGCCCCGACCAACCAGCCAGCCATGACAGTGCGAGTCACAATGATCGAGGCACAAAGCCCAGACTCGCTGGTCCAGGCGACGATTCGCAGTCTCGACGATGACGCCCCAACGATGTACTACGTCGAAGCCCCGGAACTGCACGCCCTCCCGCTGGAACAATCACTGGAAGCACGCGGCGCGGGTCGTTTGCTCGCGACGCGCGCTGCGTCCTCTGAACGCACGCCAGGCTCAAAGCAATCACCCGCCACCAATCCGCGCCCACAACAACCAGGCCTCCTCGGCGCGAGCGCAAGTAGCGACACAGGCAGTGCAGGCGACACATTGGTCTCGTGGAAAGACCGCATGACCTACTCGCAAACGACGAACCAAGCCCAGGTAGTCGGCGGCGTGCGCCTGATCCATCGGGGGGTGGCGGGAACTGGAACTGAACTTGATCGGAATGCGCAAGCCAACACACCGACCACGCCAGTCACACCCTCGCTCCTGGAATGCGAGACCTTGACCCTTGAACTGATGTCACGTGAGCAAGGCGACGCCAGCCAACCCTCCCAACCACCACCCTCGACATCAACGCTACGAAGTGCCATCGCTGTGGGCGGCGTGTGGGGCAGCATGCAAGGCCAGGAGTTCACCTCCGCTCGCGCAACCTTCGACGCTATCGCTGGCATGCTCCTCGCGTTTGGCGACGCCTCCACCACGGTCACAGTGGCAGCGACCAAGGATCAACCGCCCCTCGATGCGTCGCAGATTCGCATAAACACGCGCACGGGCCGGGTCGAAGTGGTTGATCCCGGGACGATTCAGACTGGTCCCAGCACAAGTTCAAACCCACGCCCCGTCAGCCTACCCCCCGCCGGCCCCGCCACCAGCCCCCCCGGTCCGAGGTAGGCCTATTGGAGAGGGACCGGCGCAAGGGTCTATGCCGAATGGGCCGAAGTTGCCTGTCGTCACGAACTAGCGGGCGGCAACAGTCCTATATCATCCTGATGGATCAGCGGATAGGCTGGGGCTGATGCTTGGCGAAAGCCCAGTCGATCCCCCAACAGTTCGGCTGGATAAGCGAACAAGATCTAGCGGTAGAAGCCGGGATGCGGTTGGGGCATCTGATACAAGACGGCCAGTCGAGGCAATGTGTGCGGAGCCTCGTGAAGGAGTTGTTATGCGTGAGCGCGTTCTTCCGGTGTTTGCTTCCACCAGCCTCGTTCCCAAGTATCGCTTTCCAAACCGACGCGTTCAAGTCGCGTCCTTACTAATTCTGGCATGCCTGACGGCCATGCCCGCCATCTCACTCGCACAGACAACCCCCGCGACCACCCCCGCCCCCGCCCCCGCCAAAACACAACGTGTTGCTCTGGCCGAAGCGCGCCCGATGCCAGCGGCAAGCCCTCGAACCCTCGCTCGCTGGGGTAACCAGGTCTGGAACGCTGCCAAGCAGGGAGATGTCGCGGGATTGACCACGCTGCTGCGAACAGCAAGCGACGGCAACATGGCGGGTCTGCCAGAAGATGCCCGCACCTCGATCACTTCCTACCTCAAGAATCTCGAGCAGCGCGAGACCAATCGTGCCACGCAGTTGGGCGAGTCTCGAATCGAGTTTGAGCGGCTGCTGACTCTCGAGCAAACCCCGCTCAATGTCCTCAAGGAATTGCGTGAAGTGCTGGAGATGCACACGCTGACGCCCGTGCCAGACAAGGACGCACTGCTTCGCGAGCCCCGAATCGCCGACTTGCTGACGCGGGCCGAGACAATCGCCCGGAAGGCCGAGGCCGATGGCGAGATTCTGGACGCCACAGAGTTGTTCGTCTATCTCCACGAGTTCAACGATGTATCAGCCAAGTTCCGCCCCGATGTGCGGCGTCTTGCGCTCCGCCAGGAAATGCTGCGGCTGTATGTCCCAGAGAGTCTCTGGCAGATGGCCAACGAACGCCGCAAACGCAGCGGCGACAAGGAACTGCCCCAGTTCAACTCGCTGGGGCAGGACTATCGCGAGCGCCTTTCCAATGTGACGCAGGAAACCGTCGAGCGTGCCCTCGCCAGAGCACGAGACCATGTCGAGCAAGTCTCGATCAATCAGGTCGTGCTCGCAGGGCTTGACGCGCTGCGAACCTTCCTCACGACCGAAGACCTGAAGGGCGCGTTCGCGGGGCTGGGCAATGCCGACAAGCGCCGCGAATTGATCGCCCAAATTGAGCTGGAAAAGCGTTCGCTCACACAACTCGCTGTCCAGCTTGACGTGTTCCAGGTGGGAAGCATCCTCGACCGCATTCAGGCAAAGAACACCGCTACGGTGGACGTGCCAATCGCTGCGCTCGTGCATGAGTTTGGCAACGGGGCGATGAGCAAACTCGACGAATACAGCCAGATCATCTGGCCCGACGAACTGGCTCGCTTCAAGAAGAGCACCGAAGGCCGGTTTGTCGGCGTGGGCGTGCAGATCGAGTTCAACGACCTGGGCGAAGTTCGTGTGGTCACGCCCCTCGAGGGCTCGCCCGCGCAGCGCTCTGGCATGCATCCCGACGACGTGATCACCAAGGTCGATGGCAAGTCGATCTTCGGGCTGGGCCTCGACCAGGTCGTCGACCAGATCACGGGCCGGGAAGGTACACAGGTGGTCGTGACGGTCGAGCGTCCGCTCGACGATGGCGCGCATCGCGATAAGCCCGCGCCCGCCGAAGGCGAGAAGCCAGCCCCGACCCGCAAGGAGATCGAGTTCCGCTTCACCCGCGCCACCATCGATGTTCCAAGCGTGAAAGGCTGGAAGCGCAGCGGAGCACGCGAAGATGCCTGGGACTGGTTCATTGATCCGGCAAACGGCATCGGCTACCTGCGACTCTCCAGCTTCGCCGATACCAGCACGCAGGAAATGGACCGGGCCGTCTCCCAGATGAAACGCAAGGGCCTCAACGCCCTCATCTTTGACCTTCGCTACAACCCGGGCGGACTGCTGGATCAGGCCGTCTCGATCTCGCAGCGCTTCCTGCCATTTGACAATGAGCCCATCGTGTCGGCCCGGCGCGCGGGAGGCATCGAGGTTGTCGAAGGCTGGACCAGCCACGAGCGGGCGACCCTCGAGGGCATCCCCACCGTGGTGCTCGTCAACGAAGGGTCGGCCAGCGCCAGCGAGATCGTCAGCGGAGCGCTGCGTGTCTATAGCAGCAGCGACAAGCACGACATCGACGTGATTGTCCTGGGCAACCGCACCTTCGGCAAGGGCAGCGTGCAGAATGTCTGGCCCCTCAACGCCTTCAGCCTCATGAAACTCACCACCGCGTACTACATGCTGCCAGACAAGTCGATCATCCATCGCAGGCCCGGCAAGACCGTGTGGGGTGTCGAGCCACACCTCAAGATCGAAATGCTGCCCAAGCAGGTGGGTGAGGCGATCATGCTGCGACGCAACGCGGATGTCCTTCCCTTGGACGAGAACGGCGTGAATGTCCGACGTGCTTCGACAACAAACCCCGACGACCTCGTGTCCAAGGGCATCGACCTGCAATTGGAAGCCGCCAAGGTCCTGCTCCTCACGCGAGTCGCCAGCGGCGAGCCCAAAGTAGCGAAGGATGGGGAGTAGCCGACGGATCAGTTCGCCATTCATTCCTTGCTCAGACAATTGATCGCTCACTCTTGCGCTCCCTCGCCCAACCCTCGGTCCACGCTTGGCCCCGGCGCTCGCGCCTGAGGTTCGTATATTTGCCCTATGGCGATTGTGATCAAGATCGGTGGCGTGGCTCTGGAGCGGCAGAGGACGGAGCGCGACCTCTGGCACGCCTTGCTCGACTTGCACCAGCGCGATGGTGTTGTGCTCGTCCACGGGGGCGGCAAGGCCGTCGATGCACTGCTCAGTGGGCTCGCGATGCCCACAGAGCGGCGCGAGGGAGTGCGCATCACGCCCGCAGACCAAATGGACATCATCGCAGGCGTGCTCGCGGGCACGCTCAACAAGCAATTGGTCGGCGCGATCAACGCCTGTTCCAAGACAATACACGGACGTTCGCCAGCAGTCGGCCTTTCGCTTGGGGATGGCGGATCCCTCATCACGCGCAAGGCCACTCGCTATTCGTTTGATCCTGGGCGGGTCGGCGAAGTGGACGTTGCCGTGAGCCGAGCCACGCTTTTGCATGCCCTGCTTCGCGACGGCTTCCTGCCCGTACTCAGTTCGATTGGCATCGATGACGCGGGCGAGTTGCTCAACATCAACGCCGACGACGCGGCAGCAGGCCTCGCCAGAGTGCTTCGCTCGCAAGGCCTCGTGCTGCTGACCGATGTGCCGGGCGTCAAGGACGCGAGCGGACAGATTCTTGAACAACTCGACGGACAGCGCATCGACCGCATGATCGCGAGCGGCGAGATCGCAGGCGGCATGATTCCCAAGGTGCGGGCAGCCCTCGAAACCGCTCGTGCCATCGACGCTCCGGTCACGATCATGTCCGGCGCGGAAACCGGCGCGTTGAAGGCATGGGCGCAAGGCGAGCGCATCGGCACCCGTGTGGTCGCTGTGATTGAAGGCTGATCTTCACGCCTCCGGCATGGGAAGTTCGCGAAGGAACTTCGCCAGTCGCAACGCAGAAGGCGACACCGCATCGCGCACATACGCCCCGCTCGCGCCAACACCCATGGCAAGGCACGCAGGGAGCGAACAACCCAGAGTCTGGGCATGGGCAAAGCCCGCGTTGAAGTGGTCACCCGCCCCGGTGGAGAGCGCGGGCCGCCGCGTTAGTGGTCCATCGATCCAGCAAGTATGGGCATTGGTTGAAGCCGCGGCACCCTGGCGAGGATGAACCACAACACAATTGATCGCAATCGCCTCCCGCACCTGCGAAGCAATGGCGGGACAGATTCGGGCGAGTTCGTCAAGACTCGGCGCAGCAGACACCGACAGATTCGCGCTCTCGCACGCGAGCACTCCACACACTTGCTGTGCCTCGGAAAGATTGAGGCCCAGCGTGACATCGGCGCAGGTTTCCAGGCTCGTCAGGATGTTGAGCAGTCGACGAATGTCCTCGCGAGATCGCTTGGCAGGGTCCGATAGATCGATGAAGACGCGCTTGCGGGGTTGTTGCACGCGCTGCTGCGGCGCAAGGATGTCATCCCGCAAGCCCACAAGAATCGACTCGACGCCAGCCATGATCGACCAGTTCACCACCCCCACCAGATTCGCAGGCTGGAGGAGCGTTCGCAGCGTCTCCAAGCCCAGATCCCGCACCAGCGTCGCCCACGTCACGCCCTGAATTGCGTCGGGCATGTTCAGCATGATCTTGCCATCCTCAAACTCCAGCGCGTGCGTGGTCGCGGGGGGCGCGATGGGTAGAACACGTTCGCAGCGATCAGCGAAAGGGGCGAATCGATCATGAACAGGCCCCGGAACCGTTGCCATGCCCGAACTGCCGACACATCCGACATACGTGACAGTCGCGCCGATCGATGCCAGCGCGCCAGCAAGTAGCGGACCATTCCCGCCGAAGCGCTGCTCCACCGGGACAAGTTCGAGATTCGCGCTCTTGCCAGCCGCAGCGGCGATGCGATCAGCAAGCAGTGTAATCGAACGAATCGGCGTGTAGTCGTCGCGGCGCATGGTCGTGCGCGCATCAACAGCACGAAGAATCACATCAATAAAACCATCAAAGCCCACGAAGGCTCGAAGCGACGATGGGCGTTCTATCGCGCTGGCTGCTTCTTCAGCAGCGACGAGGCGGACGCTCTCGCGGAGCATGATCGGCAAGTTCATCGCTAGAAGGTAGCGGGCGCATGCGGACGAGAGCACAAGAGGCCAGAACGAGCGGCCAGAATAATGGTTGAGAACAAACAACGAATCTAGCCGTCCATCTCGTGCGAACGTTCAACAGACAGGCCATAGCCTCAGCACACGTAGTAGCGCTTCTCGCTGAGGCCCGCAGTTCAGTGGGGATTCGCTCATAGTTTGCAGGAGTGGTGCATGAGGACGTGGTTGATCACCGGATGCTCGTCGGGCTTTGGACGCGCCCTCGCTGAAGCGGTGCTGACAAGCGGAGATCACTGCATAGCAACGGCTCGGGATCCCCAGTCCTTGCGCGGACTCATCGAACAGCATCCCCAGCAGTCGGTTGCCCTGCAACTGGATGTTACGGATCGAGCGTCGATCAGCGCCTGTGTCCAAGCCGCCCTGGCATCGCCTGTTGCAAACCAACGCATCGACGTGCTCGTCCACAACGCGGGGTACGGGCTTGTGGGGGCAATCGAAGAGTGCGACGAGGCCCAGGTGCGCCGCAACTTTGAAACCAACTTCTTCGGAGCAATGTTCCTGACCCAGGCCCTCCTCCCCCACTTCCGGGCGCAACGATCCGGATTGATCATCGCAATGTCCGCGGCGGCCGTCATCTCCAACTATGCCGGATTTGGCGTGTATGGAGCCGCCAAGTGGGCCCTGGAGGGCATGTGCGAATCGCTGCGTGCTGAACTGGCACCCGTCGGTGTGAAAGTGATGATGGTCGAGCCAGGCCCATTCCGCACCGACTTCATCGCCAGGTCGATGGATAAGGGAAGCACTCGCATCAGCGAGTATGACCGGACCAGTGGCCAGTTTACCTCGATGCTCGAACGGATGAGCGGCAAACAGCCAGGCGATCCGATGCGCGGGGCACAGGCCATCGTCACAGCATCGCAGCATGAGACGGTGCCCGCACGCCTCGTGCTGGGGCGATACGCAATTGAGAAGACCAAGAAGAAGTGGGCAGCCTCCCAGGCTGAGTTGGCGACATGGGAAGAACTGGGATTGTCGGCAGACTTTCCAAAGTAACTACTGAGTATGGCAAGCCTGTATGAGCATGGCAAGCCCAGAATTACACTTCTAGACAGCGCGAGCAACTCCTACTATTTCCAATGCGTTGCCGAGCCTTCACGCTGATTGAGTTGCTGGTCGTCATCGCGATCATCGCCGTGCTCATCGGGGTCCTGCTGCCCTCATTGGGATCAGCGCGAAAGACCGCTCGTGCGACCAACTGTCTGGCAAATCTCCGCGGCATCGGTCAGGCCCTGACGCTCTACAACAACGATCACGCCGAACTGGTTATTCCCAGTTATACGATGACCGGAGTCGATGGCACCAACCAGCCCCTCGAAGGATGGGGCCCGATCCTTGATCGTGATGGATACCTCTCCTCAAGCGATGCCCAGCGCGGCAATGCACTTGTCTGCCCCGAAGCCAAAGACGTTGCTGGCGTTGCCGATACGGGGCAGACCGGCAACAACACCGACAACACGCGTGGATGGATGCAGTGGCCGGCAGTACGCACCGGTGCCAGTTTCGGTACCGCGCTCATCGAGGACCGCGGCTTCACCAAGATTTTGCGCGTCGCATACTGGATCAACGCGCTCAACTCCATAGGCGGTTCGACAGCGGTCGAGGTTGACTTGCACTACACCGGCTCGGTTGGCTATGGCCCGGGTTCCAACGGACTCACCATCAAGCACACGCGGCTCAATGCCTTCGTGCGCCCCTACCAACTGATCGCGATCGCAGACGGCGTGTACGCGGGTCGGCAACGCGACAACCGCATCGGCAATGCAAACTCTCGCATCGGCTATCGTCACCCGGGACTTGGTGGTGGCGGCGCAAACGCCGACAAACTCGCGGGCACGGCCAACGTGAGTTTTGCCGACGGACACGCAGCAGGCGTGGACTCGACCAAGTTTCCACGAGGCCTGGGGGGAACTAACAACCCAGACGAAGTCCGTGATGAAAACTCGAACGGTAAACCCAGCGTGTATGCCAATCCTGAGAAAGTATTGGGAGCGCCATAGCAACCTGTTGCCGCAGAATGTCCTTCGGGTTAAATATCTTGGCGGCGAGCAGAGCAAGGTGCGAGCATGAGTCACGGACGCGGCGCATGACGATCGACTCTGCTTGCGCGGAAACTGTTGCGTCGATTGTACATCAATTGAGGACCGTTCCTCCCGCTTCATCACAGTCGAGCATTCGACTCGCCATCTATCAAGAATACTCTTGGATTGCATGGCGAATCCTATTTTGAGCAATCCTGTCCCGTCGTCGTCACGAGACCCATCGATGTCTCAGAAGCAGGTCACAAGCACAGCGCGCCCATCGGACGAACAGGTCAGCACATCGCATGTGCCGCCGCCGGTCTCGAAGTTGAATGAGGACTCGCTGTGGGTGGACGTGCCGCTCGAACTGTTCTGGCTGTAGCGGACGGCCACGTCCCACAGCTGCGGGCCGATGGGCTCGATCTGGATGCTCTGGCGCGGGAGTGTGTCGTAAGTCGCCTACGCCGCATCGCGGGCAGCGATGTCGTTGTCCGTACCACGCACGATGTATCCCAGCTCCGCAGAAGACTAAGACGCCTGGTTGGCCTTGGTGCAGCGGCGACTCTCGAACTTCTCAAACACTTCAACCGGCACGAGTGACGAACTCCTTTCTTGGGGTAGGGGTCAGGCGAATCGCAGTCCGTTGTCCACGTTTGGGGGCTGGCATCCAGCAGCCGCTTGGTGTTCTTGGCCGTAGCACGGTGGCGCTGGCCGTGCGCTCGGCGGCATCCCCACCGGTACCGAGGCCCGAGACCGCCGCAGAGCTGAAGGTGCCGGTTACGCTGATCCCATTGGCGATCCGATCGCCGAGGCCAGAGAGCCGATCTTCGAAGTCGGCGAACAGATCTCGCTGCGGACGACCGGGTCCCTGCTGTGGGTTGGCACAATAGCGTTTCTGGCGAATGTGAATTTATATGAGCTGCGTGGCGTGGAAGCGGTTGATCGAATAGTTTTCGATTCAACGGGGCCAACATGAAGCGGCGAGTTTTTCAAAGTGGGCCTGGGTATAGGCGGAGGCTTGGTCGCAATCGGAAGTGAAGCGTACAGTTCTGTCGGTTGTTCATCACGAAGGAAACGCTCCATGCTCCACGAAGTCTCCGGCGACATTCTCAAGACCAAGGCTGCGGTGATCGCCCACGGCGTGGCCCCCAACGACCCGTTCCATTCCGGGCTTGCCCTGCAGCTTCGCGAGCAGTTCCCCGCGATGTACAAGGACTTTCGCCACTATTGCCAAACCTCCCACCCCAAGGTCGGTGAGATCTGGTCGTGGGCCGGTGCTGGACCCAGTGGCCCCGTGCAGCTCGTCGCCCTCATGACGCAGGAGGGCGGCTATGAGCACGGTGCCAAGCCCGGTCACGCGAGCCTCAACAACGTTGGTCATGTGCTCAAGGCGCTGCATAAGTGGATCGAGGCCGAGAAACCCGCGAGCATCGCGCTGCCCAAACTGGCGACGGGCGTGGGCGGGCTGGACTGGAAGGATGTGCACGCGCTCATTCAGCAGCACTTGGCCGATGTGAATATCCCAGTATACCTCTACTCAACGTACCACAAGGGCGTGCAGGCGCAAGAGGGCACCGCCAAGCACTGATTGCCACGCCCAACGCCAGGTTCGAGGACGCAGGTGGTGGTTCGGTCTCATCACCGCATGACGTCGGCGATCTTCTCCTGCTGCCCGTACACCGTCAGCACATCGCATGTGCCGCCGCCGGAGGATCTCGCGTGATCGATAAGGATTTTTTCGACAGACTCACGACGCTGAGTCGAACACCGCTGCTGCTCGTAGCCTGCGACTATGACGGCACGCTGGCGGAGATAGTCGACGATCCGGCGCGGGCTTTCCCGAATGCTGCCGCGCTCAAAGGATTGCAGGAAATTCGTGAAGTGCCTTGGACAAGTACCGCTGCTGTCTCAGGGCGGTCGGTTGCCGACCTTGCCATCTTCCTTGCCGAGGTTCGTCCTGATTACACCGTCGGCTCGCACGGGGCGGAGTGGCAGCATGCTGGCGTGACGCTCAGTACCGACGAGCGAGATCGGCTGCTTCAAGTCACCGGCAGGATCGCCGCGATCGTCGAGCGCTGGCCCGGGCTGAGGTATGAACTCAAGCCCGCCGGTGTCGCGTTGCACGTTCGTACCGCCGACCCTGCGGTAGCGACACACGCGGTCGAGTCGGCCATAGAGCGATGCGCATCAATTCCCGGTGTCTACGTCAGGCATGGCAGCCAAGTCATCGAGTTCATGGTCGTCGTTGCGAACAAGGGCGATGCCGTTAGTCGCGCTCGTCATGCCGCCGGAGCAACCGGCGTGCTCTTCATCGGCGATGATCTGACCGACGAGGATGTCTTCAAAGGTCTGACAGCTGAGGACCTTGGGATCAAAGTGGGAGCGGGCGATACCGCAGCCCGCCACCGCGTCAGTGGCATTCCCGACGTGGCGGAGATACTGCAGTTGGTCGCGTCTCTGCGGGCTCAGTGGGCAAAGTCCCGTTCGCTCATTCGGCTCGACTCGTGCGCGGTGCTGTCCGATCAGCGGACCGTGGCAGTCGTCTCGCCGGGTGCTCGTATCTCCTGGCTCTGTCTGCCTCGATTGGACTCCGCAGCGCTCTTCGCCCAACTCCTGGGTGACTCAACCGCAGGCATGTTCGAGGTATCTCCGGTTGATGGCGGGGAGCAACTTCGTTCCATTTATGACGGTGATTCCTTCGTGCTCGTGACCGAGTGGCCAGGGTTGCGAGTCACCGATTATCTCGATTGTTCGGCGGGACGAGCCTTTCAGAAGGCCGGTCGCGCCGACCTCATCCGCGTGATCGAAGGGACGGTGCCCGCTCGCATCTGCTTCGCGCCGCGCCTGGATTACGGCCGCATCGCGACGCATCTGCGGATCCGGGAACATGGTTTGGAAGTCGAAGGGTCCAATGATCCAATCGTGCTGCGCTCCAATAGCGTGACATGGAATATTTTGACCGAGGGCATCCACCACACCGCCAACGCGGTCGTGCTGCCCACTTCGGGACCAGTAGTGCTCGAACTTCGCTACGGGACCGCAAACCTCGCCGCGAGTCTGGAGCCCGAGCCTGAGCGGCGCGATCAGAACCGCCGGTTCTGGTCTGGCTGGGCCAAGTCGCTCAAACTTCCGCAGCGATGCCCGGAACTTGTCAAGCGCAGCGCCCTTGTGCTCAAGGCGCTCTGCTACGGACCGACGGGCGTGATCGCCGCCGCCGCTACATCCAGTCTTCCCGAGCAGATCGGAGGTACCCGCAACTGGGACTATCGATACTGCTGGCCAAGGGATGCCGCCAAGGCCGCAGCTTCTCTGGTCCGGTTGGGCAACACCGGGCATGCAATGAAGTTTCTGGACTGGATGCTTGAAGTCGTCGATCGCTGCGAGACGCCAGATCGGCTGCATCCCATCTACACACTCTCCGGCAGAAATCTTCCACCGGAAGCCGAGCTCGGACACCTGGGCGGATTCGGGCAGAGCCGACCAGTCCGCATCGGCAACGCCGCGGCGAACCAGGTGCAACTCGACGTCTTCGGACCGATCGTCCATCTGATCGCGCTCTTGGCAGAACGCGGTGCTCCCATAGCCCCGGACCACTGGCGCCTGGCACGCGCGATGGTGCGAGCGGTCGCGGCCAGATGGTCCGAGCCCGATCACGGCATCTGGGAGATGCGGCTTGAACGCCGGCACCACGTCCACTCCAAAGTCATGTGTTGGCACACCGTGGATCGAGCCCTTGTTGTCGAACATGTCGTGTGCGGCACACAAAATGCTGACTGGATCGCACTTCGTGACAGCATCCGCGAGGATGTTCTCGCGCAAGGCTGGAACTCAGCCGTCGGCGCGTTTACTGGTGCCTATGGACAGGACTATCCCGACGCGGCTGTGCTGAAGATCGGCCTCACAGGATTGATAGACTCCGCTGATCCGCGATGGGCTTTGACCGTTGACTTCATCGCGAAGCAACTGCGAGACGGGCCGACGGTTCGGCGCTATGACATCGACGACGGGCTTGAGGGTGGCGAGGGCGGCATGCACATCTGCACCGGCTGGCTCATCGAGTCGTTCCTCACTCTGGGACGCGTGGATGAGGCGCTCCAACTCTTCGATGACTTTGCAGGCCTGTTCCATGGCCCCGGAATCCTGACCGAACAATTTGACCCGCAGAGTGGGTTCGCAGTCGGCAACCTCGCGCAGGCGTATTCACACCTGGCCTTCATCGATGCAGCGATCGCCCTTGATCGAACCCGTTCCTGAATGCTCTAGGAGAATCACATGTCACAGCATCGCCACCCATTCTCGTCGAAATCGCTCCGCTTCGGGTTGCTTATTGCCATGCTTTCCTGCATCGCCACCGGGCTGATCTTCTGGTTCCAGGTCCACAGCGAACACCGTCAGGGCCTCGACGATCTCACAAGGCGGGCCCAGCTCCTAGGACACCGTATCGCCCCGATGACGCGACAAGCGCTCGAACAGGATGACTCGCGTGTAGCCGATGTCATCGGCGATCGGTTCGACGGGCACTTGAGGCTCCTTGGAATGGCGCTCTATCGCCCTGATGGAAACTTGATCGCAAGCGGACAGGGTCTTTCGGAACTCGCGGGCTCGATCGAGGAGTCCGTCAGAAATTCACTCGCTACGAAGGCCCAGTTCAGCGATCTGCACCGTGACGGCGGCGGTAGCACGCATGTACTCGTCCAGCCGCTCACCGACGAGAAGGGTGATCTGAAAGGAGCCGTCGTGGTACTCCACGATGCGCACTATCTGGAAGACCGGATGACCCGTGGCATCCTCCGAGGCATGCTCTGGTCCCTGGGAATCGCAGTCGCAATGTTTCTCATCACCACGGGCCTGGCATGGACGTTGTTCGAGCGACCGCTGCACCTGCTCGCAGAATGGATGCGGCGGCTTCGGTTCGGCAACACGCCCGAAATGCCGCCGCGCGGTTTGCCGGTCAGCAAACTGGCCGATGAAACCGTCCATCTGGCTGCGTCGTTTCGAGCCGCCCGCAGCAAAGAACGCGACGAAGCGCAGGAAATTGTCCGCTCCGACAAGGCTTGGACCCGCGATCGACTCCGCGCCCACGCGATCGACGCGCTGGGCGGCCAGTCGCTGGTCGTGGTCAGCAATCGCGAGCCCTACATGCACCAATTGCGTGAAGGTAAGCCTGTGCTCGTCCGCCCGGCCAGCGGACTGGTCACCGGCTTAGACCCCGTGCTCCGCGCCACCGGCGGGCTATGGGTCGCACATGGCGCGGGGGATGCCGATCGCCAGACCGCCGACATTTCCGGGTGTATTCCCGTTCCGCCCGAGGATGCTCGCTACACGCTCAAACGCGTATGGATCACCAAAGAAGAGGAGCAGGGGTACTACTACGGATTCTCGAACGAGGGGCTGTGGCCGCTCTGCCATCTCACGCACGAAAGGCCCACCTTTCGCGCTTGGGACTGGGAGCAGTATGTCCGTGCCAATCAGCGATTCGCCAATGCCGTGCTTGAAGAGATAGGAAACGAGAAGGCCGTGGTCATGGTCCAGGACTACCAGCTCGCTCTCGTTCCCGGCATGCTCAAAGCCAAGCGGCCCGACCTGCGCGTGGGCCTCTTCTGGCACATCCCCTGGCCCAACGCCGAAGCGTTTCGCATCTGTCCATACCGCGTTGAACTGCTGCAGGGCATGCTCGGCGCTGATCTGGTTGGATTCCACCTCCAGCAGCACTGCAATAACTTTCTCGAAACGGTCGACCGCATGGTTGAGGCGAAACTTGACTGGGACCGCTTTTCCGCTGAGATCAAGGGACACACGTCGCTCGTCCGCCCGTTCCCCATCAGCGTGCAGCATTGGTCCGAGCGCGGCGTCGCGTCTGGCGAGACGCTCGCCAATCAGATCGCCACGCTCCGCGACCAACACCAACTTGACGGCTGCACCGTCGGCGTTGGTGTCGATCGCATCGACTACACCAAGGGCATCGCCGAGCGATTCCGCGCCATCGAGCGTCTGTTCGAGAAGCATCCGGAACTCAAAGGCAAGTTCACCTTCGTTCAGCTCGGCGCCCCCAGCCGCATCCACATACCGCGCTACCGCGACCTGGTCACAGACCTCGAACAGTTGGCCGATGCGATCAACTGGAAGTTCGTGGAAACGGGCGGTGTGGCGGGAACCGGATGGAAGCCCATCCACTTCCTGGTGGACCATCACGAAGCCCCGGCGGTCTATGCCTTCCTCAAAATGGCCTCAGTCTGCATCGTCAGTTCCCTGCACGACGGGATGAACCTGGTCGCCAAGGAATACGTGGCGGCCAACGCTGAGGGGGCGAATGAGGGTCTCGACGCCGACGGAGTCTCCGCGGGTGTCCTTGTGCTCTCGGAATTCGCCGGAGCGGCACGCGACCTGCCCGAGGCGCTCATCATCAACCCCTACGACACCGAAGAGTTCGCGGCTGCAATCCATCAGGCCATCACCATGGATGCCAAAGAGCGTCGGCAGCGCATGACGCGGATGCGATTGCGCATCGAGGAGTTCAACATCTACCGCTGGGCCGCTGACTTCTTGACCGAGTTGGCGCAAACCAAGGACAAGGCGCTATCCGGCACTGCGATGAATACATCAGGATTGTGAACGTTTGCCGGATATGTCATCATCCAGCACTGCGCCACGAACTGGAAGCCAGAAGGCGAGACGCGAGGGGTTCGCAGATCGGAATGAGCACGAGAAGTTCAAACTCGGTTCAAATCCCGACATCCCCCAGCCCCAATCTGTATTTGTCCCAGCATTTCGGCTGGCGAGTTGAACCGCGATCAAGGCCGAGTCGCGCGAGTGGATGGTGCGCTGCCGGTGCGGGCTTGCCCGATCGCTGTGGGAGGCGCGCGGCATCCGCACCAAGGCCGCGGGCACAACGCACTGGCTCACGCGCTGCCCCCAGTGCGGCTAACGCTCCTGGCACACGATCTCCCGCACGGCCCCAACCAACCAGCCCCCGCCCGCCGCGTGAGAGGGAGCGACGGCGCGGGTGGTGGCCGGCGGGGGGGGGTGCGGGAGAACGGCGGGTCCCAACGGCCGCAAGGGCGTTGCCCCACATTCCTTCTCCGCCGACCTTATGATGAACTAGATAAATGGAGCGATCTTAATGGAACCGATCACGCTTGCCGTCGTCACCACCGCTGTCGTGACCCTCGCGCTCGACGCCGCGAAGGAGGTCGCGACGGACGCCGCCCGGCACACCTGGACGAAGGTCAAGGGGTGGCTGGGGTGGATCAAAGAACCCGCGACCGAGGATCTGGCGACGGCGGTGGCGACCGCACTGGCGGCGAACACGGCGGCCGCCGAGAAGATCGTCGCCGAACTGAAGACCGCCAACACCGGCGCGGCCTCGCGGCTGGTGTCCAAGGTCACAATCGCCGGGACCAACACCACTGGCAACATGACCGCTGGCCGGGACAACTTCAACTATCAGGGCGCCAACGTCCGCACCGGCGATGGCGCCAAGTTCGGTGGGAGTTGAAAAGTCATGGGGCACCAAGCAGGGGAAGCCTCGTCGGTGCAGAGCGGGCGTGACACCTTCGACTTCCGTCAAGCCGTGATCACCGTCTTGGGCAACGCCCAGTTCGGCGGCGGCATCACCGAGGACCAACTCCGCGCCATCCTCACCGAGTTCTTTGCGAAGTCCGCCGTTGCGCCCGCGGTCCCGCTCGGCAACAACTTCACCGATGCTGGCATCGTCTGGAACCGCTTATTCACGGGCCGCGAGGATGAACTCGCCCGCCTGCACACAGCGCTCGCGCATAAGTCGCAGGCGATCACCCACGCGGTCACCGGCGCGGGCGGTGTCGGCAAAACCGAACTGGCCCGGGCCTTCGCTTTGCTGTTCGCCTGGGAGTACCAAGGCGTCTGGTGGATCGACGCCTCCGACGGCGGCTTCTCGGGCTCGCTCTCTCGCACGTTCAAGTTCGTCACGGGCCAGACCGCCCCGCAAGATGCCCGCCCCGAAGACCTCGCGCAGGAGCTGTGCCGACGCTGGTCGCAAGGCAGGCACCTCGTCATCCTCGACAACCTCGAATCCGCCGCGCGGCTCTCCCTGTTCGCGCTGGGCGGGGAGTGCCGGGTGCTGGCGACCACCCGCAAGGACCTGTCTGCGGCGGCGACGGTCGAATCGTTCAGAGTTGATGTCATCAGCGAAGATGCGGCGGTGGTCCTGCTGACCAAGCAGACCGCCCAGCGCAAGCCCCCGATTGCCGAGCACGACCTGCGGGCCATCGCCGCCGAACTGGGCTGCCACACGCTCGCTGTGGCGCTCGCGGGGGCCTATTTGGGGCGCTATGGCGATGTCTCGGCGTTGGAGTACGTGGCACGCCTGCAAGCACAGGGCATCGGCGAGTTCGATCCACGCGAGGATGGCGAGGACAACGACCCGCTCCTGCTCCGCTACCGCCACAGCGTCCGCTCGTGCCTGATGCTGCACATGGACCGGTTCAAGGGCGGCCGGGAAGTGGTGCTGCTGGGGCTGGCCTCTTTGTGCCACTCCACGGGCATCCCACTGGACCTGCTCGCGGCGGCGGCCAAGGTCGATCTCATGGCCGCGCGGAAGCTCGCGGCCAACCTCGCGGAGGTCTCGATCGTGACCTACGAGGCGACGCTCGGTGTGCATCGGCTCATGCAGTCGGTGGTCCGGTCCCTGCTTGATCAGGAGATCTGCGAACTGATGATCGACGGGCTGGTGGCGGCGCTGAACCCCGACTTCGCAGATCCGGACGACCACACGCGTTGGCCACGTCTGTCTGTGCTGGCCCCGCACGCCTCTGCGGTGTTCGGCCACGCGGCGGCCATGCACGCCACTGGTGATTCGGGCAGACTCGCCAACGGACTGGGGGGCTACCTCTGGAAAGCGGGACGTTTCGCGGACGCCCAGCGGGCGTATGAGGTCTGCCTTCAAATCACGGCCGCGACGTTCGGCCCTGAACATCCGAACATGGCCGCGATCCTCTCCAACCTCGCGCTGATCCAGCAGGCCCAGGGCGACCTGCCGGGGGCGCGGGCGAGCATCGAGCGGGCCATCGAAATCGACTCCAAGCACTTCGCCCCGGACCACCCCACCTTCGCGATCAGGTACTCCAACCTCGCGCTGATCCAGAAGGACCAGGGCGACCTGCCGGGGGCGCGGGCGAGCATGGAGCGGGCCATCGCGATCGACTCCAAGCACTTCGCCCCGGACCACCCCACCTTCGCGACCAGCTACTCCAACCTCGCGACGATCCAGCAGGACCAGGGCGACATGCCGGGGGCGAGGGGCGTGCTGGAGCGCGCCATCGCGATCAAGTCCAAGCACTTCGCCCCGGACCATCCCACGGTCGCGATCAGTTACAACAATCTGGCGCACATCTGCAAGGACGAGGGCGACCGCGCTGCGGCCTGCGTCAACTTCAAGAAGGCCCTGGCCATCCTCCTCAAGCACTTTGACGAGAGCCACCCCAACGTGAAGTCCGTCCGCAAGTCGATGAAGAACGCTGGCTGCGACGCGTAGCCCGCGTCCGCCTCTCCCAGACTAGTCGCCGGGCCGGAATACACACGCGGCGGGAGCGTACGAGTCTGTTGGCCGACCGTCCAACCCATCTGTCCGACCGGCCAACACAAATGTCCGTCCGCGCGGCTCAAGTGGCCGGTCCGACGGGTCGATGGTAAGGTCGTCCGCATCACTCGCGCGGTCGGCCATTTGGTGTGGCTGGTCGCACGGGTCGTGCGGATGATCGGCCAGGTCATGTGGCCGGTCCTGTCTACGCCGCACGCGACCGCCGCGCTGCGCGAGTCTCTTCTTGTGTTCTTCTTCGGCCATTTGGCATTTGACCATTTGGCCCCTTGGAGCCCGCCCATGGCCGAACGCCGCTTCCCCAGGCCCGATGCCGACTTCGCCGCGTACATGAACAACTACTACGCGGCGGTCGAAAAGTTCTGGTCGGTGCAGGGGCTGGATGATTCTGACTTGAAGCCGCTGAAAGAGGCTCTGGCCGCGTGGGGCGCGGCGTTCCCGGCGCATGTCGCGGCCCAGAACGCGGCGGAGGCGGCACGGCAGAGCAAGGACGCGGCCCGGCGCACGCTCGAAGCCGAGGCCCGGCCCATCACCTCGTTCATACAAGGGTTTCCAAAGACCACCGATGCCGACCGCGCGACCATCGGCATCACCGTGCGCGATGTCAGCGGAACGCCCACGCCGATCCCGACCACGCGCCCGCAGACGCTTGTGCAGTCCGGGCAACGACTC
>Ga0163144_10002675_pt1 | contig 40762 bp, 38 predicted proteins | sample OliLak19BULKMAT1_FD_123175 | JGI IMG/M metagenome (GOLD analysis project Ga0163144, IMG submission 123175) | Freshwater microbial mat bacterial communities from Lake Vanda, McMurdo Dry Valleys, Antarctica - Oligotrophic Lake LV.19.BULKMAT1 | ecosystem: Environmental > Aquatic > Freshwater >...
CCCACGTGCATGCCCTCCGGCAGGCCTGGCCGAAGGCGCGCGTCTGGCCTTTCGAGATCGGCGAAGGTGGCCCGCTGACCGCCGAAATGCTCGAGGGCGTCGAGGTTGTGATCGCCGAGATCTACCCCTCGCTGGTCAAGCCGGCGCCTGAGAAGGGTGAGGTTGCCGACGAGGCGCAGGTCCGCCAGATTGCCCGCCATTACGCTGATCTGGACGAGAAAAACGCCCTCGGCGCGGCTTTTTCCACAGGCAAGTCCCATTCTGAAGAACAGAGGGGGATCATTACCGGCGAAGAGGGCTGGATTCTGGGCGTTTAGCCTGTGTTTATTGGGCTTCCGGCATATCCACGGGATTCGAATCGTGGGTATGTCGGCCCAATGGCGTCCCTGGCGTCATTTAATCTAGAGGAGAACCCCTATGAACAAGGGTGAATTGACCAAAGCGGTGGCCACGGCCGTCGGCATTTCGCAAGCGGAAGCCGGCAAGGCCGTCGACGCAGTTTTCGACACCATCGCTGCCACGGTTAAAGGTCGCGAGCAGGTTGCAATCGCCGGTTTCGGCACGTTCGTCGCCAAGACGCGCAATGCCCGTGAAGGCCGCAACCCGGCCACCAAGGAAGTGATCAAGATTCCTGAGAAAACCTCGGTGGCGTTCAAGCCTGCCACTGTCCTCAAAGACATCTGAGCGTCCTGCCCCCTCAGTGGGGTATGAAGGCAAATTCGGCGGCGCGTTCCTTGATGGGGCGCGCCGCTTTCCATTCCAGCAATGCCACCTGCAGTGTGCCGGCCACGAACACGCCCGCCATCGCGCCTTGCAGCACGCCCAGCGCGCCGCCGCCCTGCGTAATGCCCAGCCAGTAGCAGACCGGGATCATCACCACGAAGAACGAGCCAACATGGATGAGGGTCGGCAGCCAGACCATGCCCTGGGCCCGCAAGGCAAAGGAGGCGGTGGCCTGGAGCCCGTCAAAGATGGTCGCCAGCGCCGCGAGCCAGAGCAGCGCTGCAATCGCCGGCGCCAGCGCCACGCCGCCAATGACGGCATCCTCGCGCACCAGCAGCGTCGAGATCGGCCCGGCGAACAGCGTGAGGATGATGCCGAGCAAGATGCCCATGGCGATCGTGGCGACCACGCCAAGGCGGCCCGCATTCTTCACTTCCTGCATTTCACCGCGCCCGATAGCTTCGGCGACGCGCACCGACGTGGCCGAGGCAATGCCGAGATAGAACATGAAGCAGAGGCCCATCACCTGCACGGTGTAGCCATAGACCGAATTCGCCGCGATCGAGATCCAGGTCGCGATCACGTAGGTGATGTTGAAGCCGCCCCATTCGGCGACATTGCTGATCGCCGTGCCGGTGCCGACTTCCAGCTGGCGGCGCGCTTCGCCCGCAGGCGCAGCGGGCGAGCGCCGGAAGCCGGGAGTGAGGCGCGCGACGAGGATCAGCATCACGATGACAATCAGCCAGCGCGTGATCGAGGTCGCCCAGGCGACACCTTCGGCGCCCATCTGCGGCATGCCCCACCAGCCGCCGACAAAGGCGAGGTTGAGGAACAGGTTCAGGACAACGCCGCCATACATGACGATGGTGACGAGCAGCGGCCGGCGCAGCGCCTCTAGGTAATAGCTGCAGGCCTGGCTGAGCATGTGGCCCATCAGGCCGAAGGCGAGGATGCGCGTGACCGAGGCGGTCTCTGCCGCGACGACTTCCGGCGGCGCATCGATCCCGGCGGCCTCGCTGGGCGGCGCAATGGTCACGAACACCCAGTGGAAGAAGGAAGACGCGGTTGGAACGAGCAGCAAGGTCAGCCCGCCGCCGAGCAGCGCGCCCCACAGCAAGCCGCGCCGGAAGATGCGGCCCGAGTCCGCTTCGCGGCCGGTGCCGAGGAGTTCGGAGGTCAGCACCTGCACGCCGAGCAGGATGCCGAGGCCGAGGCCAAGAGAAATGCCCATCGGCAGCCAGGCGTTCAGAACATAGGCGAGTTCAGCCGGCGCAAACTGGCCGAGCACGATGGCGTCCGTCACGCCCATCAGCATCACTGCCATCCGGCTGATGGCAATCGGCACCGACAGGCGCATCAGATCGGCAACATCCGAAGGCCGGGCCCAGGCGGGCAGCCGCGACGTCGTCATGCCTGCCCTCCCTTGTGATTATCCGGCGTCTTCATCGGCCAGCTTCTGAGCAACCGGGCCCTATGCCTCAACCCGCCCTTTCGGGCAAGTCCGGCCCCGGTGGCAGCCGTATCCCAGCTCAAACAGGCAGTGCTTTCACGAGGGCGAAGATGGTCGACGTTTGTTTGGCGGGGAGGGCAATTGCTGACCCTGTTCAGTGAGTGACACCCAAGGTATGCCAAGGCTGCTCAGCGGGAGGTCTCGATGTCGGATACTGAATCGATTGGGGCCTTCGCCATCGTGCCCAGCAACGATCTCGCTTCTGCCATTCCATTTTGGGAACGGCTGGGATTCTCGCGCACGGGCGGCGAAGACCAATACGTCATCATGGAAGGCTGGGGCTGCGAAGTTCACCTGACGCAGGCGGGCGGCGGCGCCTGGCGCGTTCCGGCGGAGAACAATCCCTTCGGTGTTTTCATACGCACACCGCAGGTCGAAGAGATCGCGGCCCGTGTCGATGACCTCGTGATCCGGCCGGGCGGCGTGCTGCGCCATCGCGAATGGGGGATGTACGAAGTGGGCATTGCCGGGCCGGACAACCTCCTGGTCCGGATCGGATGGCCGTCCTCCCTCATCAAGGCCGGCTAAGCTGAACGCGGCTTCAGAACGGGCCGGCCTGTGCGGCGCAGCCGCGTTCCGTCCCTACCCCGCCTTGCGAGCGTCCGTGCTGCCGGCTTCCACGGCTTGCAGCTTTTCGGCGACGAGGAAGGCGAGTTCCAGCGCCTGTTCGCCGTTGAGGCGCGGGTCGCAGTGGGTGTGGTAGCGGCTCGAGAGGTCTTCTTCCGAGATCGCCTGCGCGCCGCCGATGCACTCGGTGACGTTCTGGCCGGTCATCTCGAAGTGGACGCCGCCCGGATAGCAGCCTTCTGCCGGCAGGATGTCGATGAACTGGCGCACTTCGCTGAGCACGCGGTCCACGGGGCGCGTTTTGAAGCCGGTGCCGGTTTTCAGCGTGTTGCCGTGCATCGGATCACACGACCAGACGACCGTGCGGCCGGATTTCTTCACGGCGCGCGCCAGTGGCGGCAGGCCTTTCGCGACGCCCTCGGAGCCGAAGCGCGAGATCAGCGTGATGCGGCCGGGTTCGTCCGCCGGGTTCAGCGTCTCGATCAGGCGGATCAGTTCGTCCGGATCCATACCAGGTCCACACTTGATGCCGATCGGGTTCTTGATGCCCTTGCAGAAGTTGACATGCGCATGGTCGATCTGGCGCGTGCGGTGGCCGATCCACAGCATGTGGGCAGAGGTGTCGTACCAGTCGCCGCTGGTGGAATCGATGCGCGTCATCGCTTCCTCATAGCCGAGCAGCAGCGCCTCGTGGCTCGTATAGAACTCCACCTGCGACATCTGCGGCACGGTTTCGGCATTGAGCCCGACCGCCTGCATGAAGCGCAGCGAGGCCGAAATCTGGTCGGCCAGTTTCTGGTAACGCTCGCCCTGCGGGGAACGGTCCACGAAGCCGAGCATCCAGCGCTGCACGTTCGCAAGGCTGGCATAGCCGCCCTGGCTGAATGCCCGCAGCAGGTTCAGCGTCGCGGCCGACTGCGAATAGGCCTGCACCAGGCGCTCCGGATCCGGCGTGCGGCTTTCCGGCGTGAACTCCATGCCGTTGATATTGTCGCCCTTGTAGGACGACAGCGTCACGCCGTTCTGGGTCTCGGTCTCTTCCGAGCGCGGCTTGCCGAACTGGCCGGCGATGCGGCCCACCTTCACGACCGGCTTGGCCGCCGCAAAGGTCAGCACCACCGCCATCTGAAGGATCACGCGGAAGGTATCGCGGATGTTATCGGGATGGAATTCCTTGAAGCTTTCGGCGCAGTCCCCGCCCTGCAGCAGGAAGGCGTTGCCGGCCGCCACTTCGCCCAGCCGCTGCTTGAGACGGCGCGCTTCACCGGCAAAAACCAGTGGCGGATAGCTCCTCAGGCGGTTTTCGACAGCCGCCAGCGCGCCCGCGTCAGGATAGTCCCGCGGGATGTGCAGCGCGGGCAGTTTGCGCCAGTCAGAGGGGTGCCAGGTCATTACAGGGGTCCTCCAGTTCTGCGGGGCATAAATCACATGGCGGCGGGATGCTCAAGTTTCACCATAAATTCACAGCAGTAAGGTGGCCGATACGGGGTCCCAGGGGCTAAAAGGCCGAAGGGAATCAAGGGTTCAATCGGGGTCTGCAGCGCCATGCCGCACGTTTACATCAGCCATTCCGGGGCCGATCCCGATGCACTTCTGCAATTGCACGAGACGCTGCGGAGCGTCGCCATCGCGGACCGCTACCTCGCCGGCGCGCCCGGCCGGGCCGAGGCGGACCGCGAAATCGCTGCCGCTTTCGCCGTCATCGTGCTCGTCTCGGCGGCCTCCGTGCGCTCGCGCACCGTGCGCCAGGATGTCCAGACCGCCAAGGCGCTGGGCGTGCCGGTCATTCCCTACCAGATCGACAAGGCGCGCCTGAACGGCTTCTTCAAGCAGGAGGTCCAGCCCCTGCTGCGTCTCTCCTCGGCCTTGCCGGACGGGATGGACCAGCTCGTCGCCGGGGTTCAGGCCGCCTACCGCAAGAAATGCCCGGTCATTGCCGTGATGAATCTCAAGGGCGGCGTCGGCAAGACAACCGTCACCGCCCAGCTGTCCGGCGCCTGGCAGGAAGCTTTCGGCGGGCGCGTGCTGCTGATCGACCTAGACCCGCAATACAATCTCACCCAGACTTTCTTCAGCATGGAAACCGCCGACGCGTCTGCCGGCATCGATCGCTCGGTCATCTCGCTATTCGAGCGCTCGCGCCTGCACGCCAGGGACGCCGCCTCGCCTGCCGAAAACTGGCTGAGCCTGACCATCGCCCCCTTCACCCCGGCGGCGCGCGACAGCTATGTCCATTCGATTCTGGGTGCGGACGGTCCGCCCGGGCGGCTCGACCTCGTCTCCGGCCAGTTCGAGATCTCGAAATACGCCTTCGCCAACGACCGCGATGCCCTCGCCGCGATCAAGCAGCACTTCCTGCGCTCGATCGATCACTACCGCAGCGAATATGATCTCATCGTCTTCGACACCAACCCCAACGCCACCTTCCTCACCGGCTGCGCGCTGGAAGCCGCCGACCGCGTCATTGCGCCGATGCATGCGGACATCTACTCCCTACGCGGTGTGCGCCTCCTGAACCTCGTCATCCGTGACCAGGTCGAGAAGGCCAGGCGCCCTGGGCTCTCGGTCCTCTTCAACGCGGTGAACCGCAATGAGCAATCGACCTTCGAAGGCGACGCCCGCAACGGCGTCTACGATTCCGTCGCCGGCTTTCCGCTGTCAAAATCCATCCTTAAGGCGGCCTTACCGCGTTCAGCCCACTTCGCCGTGAAAGCCCCCGACGATGGCCAATCCCCCTGGCGCCAGCTCCTCGCCCATGCCGGCCGAGGCGGCGGCCTGAAAGCCATCCGCGGCAGCCTGAAACAGGTGGCGCTCGAACTGAAGACGCTGGGCGAGGGCGGAAGCGCAGAGGCGGACTGAAAGCCCCTCCCCCAGGGGAGAAGGGCTCAAAAGCGGGCTCAAACCACCTCTGGAACCCATTTCGTCCGCATCGTGACCATCTCTTCCGCCGCAGACGGATGCACGGCGCAGGTGCGGTCGAAGTCATCCTTCGTCGCGCCCATCTTCACCGCGATGCCCGCCATCTGGATCATCTCGGCGGCGTCCTCGCCCACGATGTGCACGCCAAGCACACGCTGGTCGGAGGCGCGCACGACGAGTTTCATGAAGGTGCGCGTCTGGTCTCCGTTCAGCATGTTCTTCATCGGGCGGAACTTCGTCTTGTAAATGTCGATGGCGCCGTGGACTTTCCGCGCCTCGGTCTCCGATATGCCGACCGTGCCGACTTCCGGCTGGGAGAACACTGCTGTTGCGATATCCACATGGTCGAAGTGCCAGGGCTTGCCGCCAAATTCGGTGTCGGCGAAGGCGTGCCCTTCGCGGATCGCCACCGGCGTCAGGTTCACCCGGTTGGTCACGTCGCCCACCGCCCAGATATTGGCCGCGCTGGTGCGCGACCACTCGTCGACAATCACCTCGCCGCGTTTGCCGAGCTTCACGCCGGCCGCCTCGCAGCCAAGCCCGCCCGTGTTTGCCTCTCGGCCCACCGCCATCATCACGACATCCGTTTTCATTTCATGGCCATTGCCCAGCATCACGCAGAGGGCGTCGTCCGTCTTGTCGATCCGTGTAAAGACCGTTTTCGTGATGACCCGAACCCCGGCGTCCTTCAAGCCCTCGTGCACCGCCAGGCGCACATCCTCGTCAAAGCCGCGCAGCACCGTCTCGCCCCGGTACACCAGGCAGACTTCCACGCCGAGCCCCGCAAACACATGCGCAAACTCCACCGCGATATAGCCGCCACCGGCGACCAGCATCCGCTTCGGCAGTGTCTCCATCTGGAAAACTTCATTCGAGCTGATCGTATGTTCCACGCCGGGCAACTCCTCCGGCGAAGGTTGCCAGGGCCGCCCGCCGGTGGCGATCAGGATCTTCTTTGCGGTGACGGTCTTGCCGCTCGCCTTCAGGCGCAGCCTATGCGCGTCCACGAACTCGGCGCGGTCATTGAACACTTCGGCGCCGGCGGATTTCAGGTTGCGGTCATAGATCGCCGACATGCGGTCCACCTCGGCATGCATGCCTGCCACGAATTTAGAATGATCGTAGGATACCTCGCCGACGGACCATCCGTACCCGGCGGATTTGGCGATGCTCTTGCCATACTGGCTGGCATACACCATGAACTTCTTCGGCACGCAGCCGCGGATCACGCAGGTGCCGCCCATCCGGTACTCTTCCGCCACGCCCACCTTCGCGCCGGCCTGCGCCGCAATCCGCGCCGCGCGTACGCCTCCGGAGCCGCCTCCGATCACGAACAGGTCAAAATCGTAAGCGGGCTCGGTCATGGGAGCAGTCTTTCTTGCCGGTTGTCGAACGGGGGATGTGAGGCGCGCCGCCTCAGTATTCAATGATGCGGGCGCCGGTTTCGGTCCCGAAAATGATTGTCCGCGCGATGCCGATGAACAGGCCGTGCTCCACCACGCCCGGCACATCCGAGAGGAAAGCCGCCGCTTTCGGCGGGTCCGGGATCAGGCCGCAATGGCAATCGAGAATGTAGTTGCCGCCGTCGGTGACCAGCAATTCCGTGCTGCGCGGCGCCTTGCGCAGTTCAACGCGCGGCCGCTCGACGCCCGCCGCCACCAGCGCGTCATGCACCTTCTTTGCCGTTATCGTATAGCCAAACGGCGTCACTTCCACCGGCAGCGGAAACGCGCCGATCGCCTGAACATCCTTCGTCGGGTCGGCAATCACGACCATGTGATCGGACGCGTTCGCGACGATCTTCTCGCGCAGCAGCGCCGCGCCGCCGCCCTTGATCAGCACGCCGCCGGGGCCCGCCTCGTCCGCGCCGTCCACGGTCAGGTGGATACGGTCGACCTGCTCGAACGGGATCAGCGGCACGCCGAGACTGCGTGCCAGGTCCCGCGTCTGCACGCTGGTCTCGATGCAGCGCACGATCAGCCCGTCCGCAATCTCGTCAGCCAGAAGCTCAACGAAATACTTCGCGGTCGAGCCCGTCCCGAGGCCGATGGTCATGCCGTCCTCGACATAATCCAGCGCCGCGGCGGCCGCATTCTGCTTCTCGGTTTCGTAGGCCATCTGCCCGCCCTCAACCCTTCTTGCCCCTGGCGGCCTTCTTGGCCGCCTTCCGTGTACGGAACGCCTTCGCCCAGCCCTCGTGCGTCATCTGCGGCGCGCGCGCCACGGCCAGCGCGTCGCCCGGCACATCCTTGGTGATCACGCTGCCGGAGCCGACATAGGCCCCGTCGCCGATGCTGACCGGCGCGACCAGCGCCGAGTTGGAGCCTACAAAGGCGCCGGCGCCGATGTTCGTCTTGTGTTTCAGGAAGCCGTCATAGTTGCAGAAGATCGTGCCCGCGCCGATGTTTGCGCCTGCGCCGATCGTGCCGTCGCCAAGGTAGGCGAGGTGGTTTGCCCTCGCGCCCGCGCCCATCGCGGTATTCTTGGTTTCCACGAAATTGCCGATCTTCACGCCCGCCGCCAGCACCGTGCCCGGCCGCAGCCGCGCATACGGCCCGATCTCGCAATCCGCGCCCACGACCGCGCCTTCCAGATGGCTGAATGCCCGGATGCGCGCGCCCGCCGCAACGCTTACCCCCGGCGCGAACACGACGTGCGGTTCGACCACGACACCTGCCGCAACCTGCGTGTCATGCGCGAAAAAAACCGTTTCCGGCGCAACCAGCGTCACACCACCTTCCATCAGTGCTTTCCGGCGCCGTGCCTGAAAAATGCCTTCTGCTTCGGCTAGGTCAGACTTGGAGTCGCACCCGATGAGGTCATCCTCGCCGGCGGTCACCAGGGCGCACCGCCCGCCCACGGCCCGGGCAAGGCCCACCAGGTCGGTGAGGTAGTATTCGCCCTTGGCATTGGCGTTTGTAATTTTTTGCAAGAGCCGGAATATCTCCTCGGCGCGTCCCGCCATCACCCCTGAGTTGCATATTCGAACCCTGAGCTGCTCTGCCGTAGCCTCGCGCGCCTCGACAATCGCCTCGAGGTCGCCGGCCGGATTGGTGATCAGCCGCCCGTAGAGCCCGGGTTCAGCCGCCTCGAACCCCAGAACGCCCAGCGCCGCCCCGCCGGCCACGCCCGCGAACAGCTCGTCGATCACGCCCGCCGGCACCAGCGGGCTATCGCCGTAAAGCACGGCCATCTCGCCGCCGAAGCCCTTGAGCGCGTCCTGCGCGCAGCGCACGGCATGCCCGGTTCCCTGCGGCGGGTCCTGAAAGGCAATCTCGACATCCGGATGGTGCGCTTTCAGGTGAGCAATCAGCACGTCCTGCGACGGGTGCACCACCGCCACGATGCGCCCGCAGCCCACGTCCCGCGCCAGCGCCAGCGACCAGTCCATCATCGGCCGGCCGCCCACTTCGTGCATCACTTTCGGCAAGGCGGACTTCATCCGCGTACCTTTGCCGGCCGCGAGAATGACAGCGGCGCGCTGTTTCGGCGCTTGGGTCAAAGGCAGGCTCCCTCTCGCTTTCCTGTGGCTCATCGCCTAGACGAAACTCCGCAGCTTGGCGAGGGCGAACGCGGCATGGATAATCCGCAGTCAGGCGGTTTCGAAGGCTGGACGATCCTCTTCGATCTCGACGGCACCCTGGTCGATACCGCTCCGGACCTGCTGGGCGCGCTGAACCATGTGCTCACCGGCATGGGCCTTGCGGCGGTAGCGCTGGACGCGGTCGCCGAAATGATCGGGCATGGCGCGCGCGCGATGATCGAAAGCGGCCTCCGGACCCAGGGCGCCGCCCTGACTGCAACCGACATGGACGCCGCCTTCGAGCGTTTCATCGCTTACTATGTCGCCCATATCTCGGCCGGCTCGCGGCCCTTTGACGGCGCGATCGACGCGCTGGATATGCTGCGCGAAGCCGGCGCAACGCTCGCCGTGTGCACCAACAAGCGGCAGGATCTCAGCGAGCGGCTGCTCGAGGCGCTCGGCCTGGCTGACCAGTTCGACGTGATCTTCGGCGCCGACCGGGCGACCAACCGCAAGCCGCATGCCGACCATGTCCTTGAAACCATTACGGCGGCCTGCGGCGATCCCGCGCGCGCCCTGTTCGTTGGCGACAGCCGTACAGACGAAAGGGCAGCCCGGAATGCCGGACTGCCCTTCGTGTTCGTGACCTTCGGTTACGAGGCAGAAACACCTGAGGCTATCGCTGCCGATGTCACCATCAGCCATTATGCCCAGCTTGTTTCAGCGTTGTCGGGCCTGAAAGATCAGGCCGTTGCTTCGCCGCGCGGCCGGTAGGTCGGGCGGGAGGATCCGCCTTCGCCAAGGGCACGCCGGCGCGGCATGCCATTGACCATGTTAGACCGCACGTCCGTACGTGCGCTCCGCATTGCGGGGACAAAACCTGCATCCACGAGGTCTACATCGACTTCGTAGCCACGTTCTGCCCAGTACATGTTAATCTTTTCGCGAAGGCGCCGGGCGCCATCTTCGTCACACCAGTCTTTCACTCTGCTCTCTCCAGGCTTGTTATGACTCTGGCAGCTTACGCTGCCGTGCCTGTCCTTCTTAAGTTCATACTGCGAACCTTGATTGGTTCGTCTTGTATGTCCGGTAGATGACAACGTTTGCAGGTTTTCTCAAGGGTAATTTAGGGTGACGGTTTGGTAAGTTTGGCGGATGAACGCCTGTTCAGCATCAGGGATGCGCCCTTTTCCCCTGCCCGGTGAGTGACTTCCGCAGAAAATCAGCCTGATGTCAGGACCCAGGCCGGGGCATCGGCTTGCGACGCTCTGTCACAAGATCGCCGGGCATAACCATCCGGCAGGGATGCGCCGGCCGGCATCAATGCGCGAATGCATGGCTGGGGGCGGCAGGCATGACCGTCTTTCAGTTCCCCGCCGCCTGCCGCAGAGGTAAATGGGCGCCGGGTCTGCTCGGCACAATCTCCTGCATACTGGCTTGACCTCCCCCGCCCTGCCGACTACGCCACGCCCTCCCGGCGGGCGATTAGCTCAGTGGTAGAGCACTGCCTTCACACGGCAGGGGTCGCAGGTTCGAACCCTGCATCGCCCACCATCACCTGCCCGCCTCGCGACCCCTGAACCTGCTTCTGGCGCATGCGGCGAAGCAAAGTATAACCCGCCCGATGAAATCGCTTCTCCGCTCGCCCTTTGTAGCCGCCTTGCTTGGCTTCCTGATCTGGTCGTGGATGGCGCTGGTGGCCTACACGATCCGCTGGAAGATCGAAGGCGCCGGCGGCGCCCGTGGGTCGCTCGCCGGCCGCAGTACGGGAATCGTTCTCGCCTGCTGGCATGAAACCATCCTGATGATGCCCTCCGGATGGTACCGGTCCATCCAGGGCTGGCCCGAACGGCGCAAGCGCCTGGCCATGATGGTGTCGCTGTCGCCGGACGGCATCGCGGTGGCGAACGCCGTGCTGCGACTGGATATCGATGTCGTGCGCGGATCTGCGTCCAACAAGAAGAAAGCAGCCAGGGACAAGGGCGGGCTGCGTGCCATTGCCGAGGCCAGCATGCGCCTGAGGGAAGGCGGCACGATCTGCGTGACACCGGATGGCCCGCGCGGGCCCCGCCGGATTGCCAGCGCGGGCGCCGTAACGCTTGCCCAGCGCGCAGGCGCGGCTGTCGTGCCTTATGCCGTTTCGTCGAAACCGGCGCCCAGGCTCAATTCCTGGGACCGGTTCATCATTCCGCTTCCCTTTGCGCGCGGCGCCATCGTGTTCGGCCCGCCGATCGAGTGCCCGCGCGAGGCCAGCCTTACAGACCTTCAGCAGGCGTTGCAAACCGGCATGGATACGGCTACCCGCCGGGCCGAGGAACTGGCCGGGTATCCTGCCACGCCAGACCCCGACGGAGCGGCTGCCTGAATGACGCCTGCGTTATTCGCCTACAGACTGGCCACGCGCCTTGCCGCGCCGCTACTTGGCTTTGCGCTGAATACGCGCGCCAGCAACGGCAAGGAAGACATCCTCCGCCTGAATGAACGCTTCGCCAAACGCCTGCCGCCGCGCCGGCCCGGTCCGCTCGTCTGGCTGCATGGCGCCAGCGTCGGCGAGAGCCGCGTTCTGCTCGAACTCGGCCGCCGGCTGATCGCCGCGCGGCCCGGCATGATGTTGCTGTTCACGAGCCAGACGCAGACCTCGGCCCGCCTAATGGGCAAGGAAATTCCGGACAGCGCAATCCATGCGATGGCGCCTCTCGACACGCCGATGGCAGCGCGCCGGTTCATCCAGCACTGGCGCCCGGACCTCTGCATCTTCGCTGAAGGCGAGATCTGGCCGAACCTGATCCTCGAAGCGGAAAGGGCCGGCGCCCGCCGCGCCCTCGTCAATGCGCGCATGACGGACCGTTCTGCCGAAGGCTGGGCAAGGGTCACCAATCTCTTCCGTACACTGATTGGCCGGTTCGATGTGATCCTCGCTGCGGATCCGGAAACCGGCGCCCGGCTCGAACGCCTCCTCGGCCGGGCGGTTCGCGTGCCGGGCAATCTCAAATCTGCGCAGTCGCCGCCGGAGGCCAATCCGGTTGATCTGGCAAAGATCGCGGCAAGCTTCGTGAATGGCCGCCCATGTTTCGTCGCCGCGTCGACGCATCCCGGCGAAGAGGAACTGTTCCTCGATGCAATCGGGGGCATTGCGGATGCCGCACTGATCATCGTGCCGCGACATCCGGAGCGCGGCGACGAGATCGCCAAGCTCCTGAAGGCCCGCTGCCTGCCCTTCGCGCGCCGCTCGAAAGGCGACACGCCCTCGCCGCGCGACCGCGTGCTGCTGGCCGACACAATGGGCGAAATGGGCCTCTGGCTGCGCCTTGCGACGGTCGTCTATCTCGGCGGCGGCCATGCCGCAGATGTCGGCGGGCACAATCCGCTCGAACCTGTACGTTTGAGAAAACCCGTCCTGACGGGTCCGTCGGTGTTCAACTTTTCGAGCATGATGGCCGACCTCGAAGCGCGCGGCCTCGTCCGTACCGTGATCGATTCCGGCGGCCTCGCAGCAGGCCTTGCCGATCCGCCAACCGTGTCGGAAGCGGCCGTTGCGGCGCTGGAAGCTGACGCCGACGCGCCGATGAACGCAACACTGGAAGCCCTGCTGCCGCTGATCCCGAAGCCGCTGCTCGACACGTCCGGGCCGGGGCGGTGAAGGCGCCCTACTTCTGGTCGGCAGGGCTTGATCCCTCGTCACGAGACTCTGCCCCGATGCTGCGCACGCTGCTGACACCGTTCAGCTGGATTTACCTCTGGGGGCTCACCCGCAAGCTTGCCCGCGCGGTTCCCGAACGGGTGTCCGTGCCGGTCATCTGTGTCGGAAACCTCACGGCGGGTGGCGCCGGAAAGACACCGGTCGCCGAAGCGATCCGTGAGCGGATCACTGCGTTCGGCAGGCAGGCCGCCACCCTCTCGCGCGGCCATGGCGGGCGGGAGCCGGGCCCCCTGAAGGTCGACCCCGCCGCGCATACATTCAAGGACGTGGGCGACGAGCCGCTCCTGCTCGCCGCAACGGGCGAGGCCTGGATCGGGCGCGACCGCGTATCCGCCGCGCGTGCAATGGCGCAGGCCGGAGCCGGCGCAGTAGTTATGGATGATGGCCACCAGAATCCGTCGCTGGCGAAGGATCTCACCTTTGTCGTCATCGATGCAGACGCGCCGTTCGGCAACGGGCACATCCTGCCGAAGGGGCCCTTGCGCGAGCCGGCAGCCTCCGGCCTCGCGCGGGCGGATGCAGTGATCCTGATGGGCGCGGGGCACGTGCCGTCTGCGGTCGTGCAAAGTGCAAAGCCGGTACTGCACGCCAGGCTTGAGCCGACCGGAGCGGCGCCTGCGGGTCCGCTGGTGGCCTTTGCGGGTATCGGGCGGCCGGAGAAATTCCTCGACAGCCTGAAAGCCGCTGGCGGCAACATTCAGGACGCTGTTCCGTATGCCGATCATCATCCGTATTCACCCGGTGACCTGAACTTCCTGCGCAGCCTTGCGAAGCGCAGCGGCGCACGGCTGATCACAACTTCCAAGGATCATGTTCGCCTGCCCCCCGACATGCAGGCGGAAGTCCTCGTGTTTCCGGTACGGGCCGTGTTCGATGATCCGGAAGCGCTTGATGCGCTGCTCGCGGAGATCTTCAAACGGGCAGAGCCATGACCGAGCCGACGCCCGCCGACTATGTCCGCCCCAAGGACATCGACAACCGCGCCACTTTCTGGCAGCGGGTCCAGTGGTGGCTGGAAACCGTCGCCTGGGACCTCATCTACTGGGCGCCGATGCGGGCGCTGGGGCCGGACAGGGCCTCGGACTTCGGCGGCTGGCTGATGAAGAAGATCGGGCCGGTGCTGTCCCAGCACAAGACGGTGCGGCGCAACCTGCGGCTTGCCTTTCCGGCCTGGAACGCTGCCGAGATCGAAAAGACGGCGCTGGCTGCATGGGAGAGCGCGGGCCGGACAGCCGGGGAAATACCACACCTTCCGGCGATTGATCCGTACACGAGTGGCCGGGTCGAGGTAGTCGGCGCCGAAGTGCTCGACCAGATCCGGGAAAGCGGCAAGGGCGCCGTATTCGTATCCGGCCATTTTGCGAACTGGGAGATCATGCCGGCGGCAATCACCAAGCGCATCCCCAGCGCCGTAATGACCTACCGTGCACTGAACAATCCGTATATCGACAAGCGAATCGCAGACCTGCGCGCGGCCTATGGTACGCAGGTCAATGCGCCGAAGGGCATCGGCACACGCGAGCTGATGCGCGCCCTTGCGAGAGGTGCGCCGGTGGCGCTGATGAATGACCAGAAATTCAATGAAGGTATCCCGGTCTCCTTCTTTGGCCATGACGCGATGACGGCGCCGGGGCCGACGCGGATGGCGCTCAAATACAAGGTCGCGATCGTGCCGGTCTCGACCGTGCGCACGGGCCCGGCGCGGTTCCGGGTCGAATTCCACACGCCGTTCGTGCCGGAGGACACCGGTCATCCGGACGCGGACATCCGCCGGTCCGTCGAACGGATCAGCGCCTTCCTCGAGGCGCAGGTGCGCGCCCATCCCGGCCAGTGGTTCTGGCAGCACCGGCGCTGGCCTAAAGAGGCCTGGCGGGATGCCGGGGTGACCTGACAAAAAAGAGGGGCAGCTCCCAAAGCTGCCCCTTTGAAGTTTTCGCGAGAGCGCGCGGAGGCGTATCAGCGTGCGTCGCGGCGGCGCTCGCGGTTGCGGCGATTCACGAGCAATGACGTGCGGGCGCAGGCGGCGTCGTTGGCGGCTGCCGGCAAGGAAGCGGTGGCGAAAAGGCGGTCCAGCATGGGCGACGAGGCAGGTTGGGCGGCTGGGCGGCTGGGCGTTAGCATTGTCATGGTGGGGGCCTTTCGGGCTGCGGCGACCGGAATGTCCGGGTCTTTGCAGGTAAGATGCAGCGGGGCGCGCGGATGGATGCAGGGGCCTCAACTATTTTGTGGCGCGGGCAGCCGGACTCATTCTCAGGGAGCGGCGGGCTCCTGTTCCAAGTCATTCGTCCTCGTCATCCCGGCGAAAGCCGGATTGACGAGGATCGAGTGTGGGACACTCGGCAGAGCTTAGGCGCAAGCGCCAGGCTTGCGCCTGTGCTGGCGGGCTCCGAGGCCCTCCTCTCCCGCGATGCGGTAGAGGAGTTAGGCGGCGGCCTTGCCGAGGCGGGTTTCGATTTCGTCGAGGAGGTCGCGGATGCGCTTGGCGTTGGCGCCGAGATCGGAGAGGCCGACGCGGCTGGTGGAGCGGATATCGATGCGCGAGCCTTCGCCTGCGCTCCGGACACGGATCATGATATCGTCCTTGAAGCCGAACCAGAAGCTTTCCTCCGTGGCGTCGATCAGGCCGCTCTCCGGCTCCGCGAGGACGACAATCCAGGCGCGCGCTTCCACGGCGGCGAGGGCAGCGGCGTAGGCGATGTCCGGGGCAGCGGCAGTGACCAGCGGGGCGATCAGTGGATAGGGTGTCTGCTTCGGCGACTTATGGGTTGCCGGATCGAACTCGGCTTCTTCCTGGACTTCCGAAACGAGGCGGCCGCCCATGCCGCGCCAGCGGCCATCGGCGGCGGGGTCGATGACGGGGGCGTCTGCAACGGGGTTCAGCGCGCCGGTGGCTTCGCGCTCCGTGAACAGGGCGTCGCTTGGCTGGATGGGGTTCGACCAGTCGGTCTGGATGTCATGCAGCGGCGGCAGGCGCGCGGCCCCTGCCCCGAACGCAGCGACGCGCCCGAAGGCCAGGCCGGAGATCAGCAGCGCCGCAAAGGCGATCATGAAGGCTTGCTTGCGCGGCGCCTTGAGGAGCGAGACGATGACCGCGATGACCGAAAGACCGGCCGCAACCATCAGCAGCATGGGGCCCCAGCCGATGGTCATCTGGCCGAGGCCGAACTGCCAGGTCCAGAAGCCGAGCTTGGTGCCGACGGCCGCAAGGGCGAACCAGAGGATCGAAAAGACCGAAAGGGCGAGCGCGACGCCCGCGAACTTGCCGCGCCAGCCTGCCGATTGCGCAGGCGCGCCAGATGCGTCCGTCATATGCTTAGTCCTTTCAAACGCCTGAATTCGTCAGGCCGTGGGAAGCTTGTAGTCCTTGAACGTTTCGCGCAGGGCAAGCTTGTTGATCTTGCCGGTGGCACCGAGCGGGATGTTGTCCACGAACTGGACATCATCCGGCGTCCACCATTTGGCGATCTTGCCTTCGAGGCTGGCGAGGATTTCTTCCTTGCTGGGCGTCTCACCGGGCTTCGCCTGCACGATCAGCAGCGGGCGCTCGTCCCATTTCGGATGGTAGATGCCGATGGCCGCGGCGTTGGCGACCTTGGGATGGCCGACGGCGATGTTCTCGATGTCGATGGAGGAAATCCACTCGCCGCCGGACTTGATCACGTCCTTGGCGCGGTCGGTGATCACCATCGTGCCGATTGCGTCAATGGTGGCGACATCGCCGGTGTCGAAGTAGCCTTCGGCGTCGAGCACATGCCCGCCAGCGCCCTTGAAGTAGCCACCGGCAACGGCGGCGCCTCGCACCAGAAGGCGGCCGGAGGTCTTGCCATCACGCGCCAGCGGCTGGCCGTCGTCATCAACGATTGCGAGTTCGACGCCGAAGGGCGGGCGGCCCTGCTTCATCTTCTGCTTCATGCGGGTGTCGACATCGGCATCGACCATGCTGGGCGGCAGCGCGCCGAGGGTGCCGAGCGGCGAGGTTTCCGTCATGCCCCAGGCGTGGATTACATCGACCTCGTAGTCCTGCTCGAAGGCGCGCAGGATGCGTTCCGGGATGGCCGAGCCGCCGATGAGGACTTTCTTGAGGAAGGGCAGTTTCAGGTTGTTGGCCTGCAGGTGGGTCAGCAGCATCAGCCAGACGGTGGGCACGGCGGCGGTGATCGAGACTTTCTCGTTGGTGAGAAGTTCGTAGATCGAGGCGCCGTCCATCTGCGCGCCCGGCATCACCATGTTGGCGCCGGTGGCCGGACAGGACATCGCAAGGCCCCAGGCGTTGGCATGGAACATCGGAACGACGGGGAGCACCGCGTCGTCGGCGCCCATGCCCATCGCGTCCTTGCCCATGGTGACGAGCGTATGGAGCACGTTGGAGCGGTGGGAATAAAGCACGCCCTTGGGATTGCCCGTGGTGCCGGAAGTGTAGCAGAGACCGCAGGCGGTATCTTCCGGGAAGTCGCCCCAGCGCACATTGGCCGAGCGCCCGTCGATCCAGATGTCGAACGGGATCGCGCCCAGCTTGTTCTCCGGCATCGTTTCGGCGCCGGCATAGATAACGTAGGTCTTGATGGTTTCCAGCTGGCCGCGGATAGCCTCGACAATCGGCAGGAAGGTCTTGTCGAAGACGAGGACTTTATCCTCGGCATGGTTGGCGATCCAGGCGATCTGTTCGGGGTGGAGGCGTGGGTTGATCGTGTGGAGGACGGCGCCGATGCCCATGGCGCCGTACCAGGTGGCCATGTGACGCTCGGAATTCCAACCCAATGTGGCGACCCGGTCACCGAGGACGATGCCGGTGTCCTTGAGAGCCGAGGAGACCTGCTTGGCCATGGTATAGAGCTGGGCATAGGTCGTGCGCGTGATGTTGCCCTCGACGCGGCGCGTGATGATTTCACGGTCGCTGTGCTGCAGGCGCGCATGCTCGAGGATCTTGTCCACGGTCAGCGGCCAGTCCTGCATCAATCCCTTCATGTATCTTCCTCCGGTTCAGCGCGGCTACAAACCCGCTTCGGGCCCGGGCAGCGCTTGTGATTCTTCGATCCCCTGTCTATGCGGGCAATTGCGCCGAGGCAAGGAAAGGACAAGGGGCATGACGCGACTTCTGGTGGCAGTGATGGCGATTGTGATGCTGGCAGGCTGCGGCGGGCCCCAGGCCGGCGCCCCGGAGGACGCGGTGCCGGCGGCGGAGACGGCGCAGGCGGCGGCAGCCGCGCCTGCAAGCGCCGCGCCGATCGCCCCCCTGCCCGACCTGTTCGACTGCCTGCGGACATCCGGCGGCGCCGTGGTTGCGGCGCACCGCGGCGGGCCAGGCCCGGGCTATCCGGAGAACGCGCTCGAAACAATGCAGCACGCCTTCGCCCAGGGCGTGAGGGTGTTCGAGATCGACGTGGCGACGAGCCGCGACGGCGTGATGTTCCTGCACCATGATGACCGGTTCGGGCGGACCGCCGATGGCGAAGGCTATGTTTCGGACACCGACTGGGCCGACGTTGCGAAAATCCGGCTGAAGGACAACGACGGCGAGTTGACCCGGTTCCAGCCTTCCAAGCTGACGGATGTGCTGCTCTGGGCAAAGCAGAATGGCGCCATCGTGCAACTCGACCGCAAGAAGACGAGCGGGTTTCGCAAAATGATCGAGGCGGCGCGGGCAGCGGGCGCCGGGGGCAACACCGTGATTATTTCCTATTCCGATGAGGAAGCCGGCGCGATCGCCAAGCTCGATCCCGCAATGATGATGACCGCCTCGGTGCGCGGAAGCCGGGATCTGGAGGCGCTGGAAGCGCTGGGCGTGGACCGCACGCGGGTGATCGGCTGGACCGGTACGCGCGAACCGGACCCACCGGCGTTCGAGCGGCTGCTGGCGGAAGGCGTCGAGCCGGCTTTCGGTACAATCGGACGCAAGGGCGAACGGCTGGACGAGCAATACTGGGCCGACGGAGATGGCAGTGAGTATCAGAGACTTGTCGATGACGGCGTGGTGCTGATCTCGACGGATGAAGCGGTCCGCGTGGCGCAATGGCTGGACGCGGACGATGCGGGCTGGGAAGCCTGCGCGGTGCGCTAGGCGCGCGCCTTTCGGGCAACGGCCTGCTGCCAGAGGAGCAACAGCGGCGAGCCCAGTTCGATGAAGGTGCCGGCGAACTGTTCCGGCAGGCCGGGGCCGACGGTCAGCATGGAGATGACGCGGCCGAGGCCGCCGATGAAGAGCGCACCACTGACGAAGGCGAGGAGCGTGAAGTGCCTTTCGACTTTCGGAATGGCATACCAGAGCAGGAAGCTGACGAGGATGTAGGTACCAGAATTGTACCGGTACTGATTATCGAGGGCGGCGACCATGGCGGAGTCGTCGAGGTAGCGTCCTGCCCCTTGCGCGAGGCCAAGGAGCGCGAAGGCCACCGGTACGAGAGAAAGGAGACCGAGGACAATCTGCAGGCCGAGTTTCATGTTGTTTCCCCATGAGTTAGTTTTTTAGATAGAGCCCTGCCAAACAATCACACCTGCGTCATCGTTTTTCTCGGGCGTCAGGGTTGGCGGCGCGGAACGTCTCCTGTCCGGGAGCACAGGGTGTAAGGGCAAGTGGATTGACGCACCGCCCCGGTGGACGTAGGAGGCGCGCGGGCTCTGGGACGCCCGCCGCTCGCAGGGCTTCGGCCTGAAGGTGAAGATCCCCGGCGCAGACACGTCGCGACCTATCCGGAAACATGTCCTCACCGGCAGTTCCGCGGCAAGGCGAGCCCCGCTGCAACGTGACTGCCCGGACTGAAGGATAGATCTGATGACTTCCCTGATCAAAAACCGGGATCAGGCGAAAGCCCGGACCCGCGAGTTGCGTGCCGGGCTGGCGATAGCCGGCACGCCGGTTTCCCACTCGCAAGCGCTTGAACTGGTAGCCGCCGAACTTGGCTATTGCGACTGGAACACGGCCTCGGCACGCCTGTCGAATGCGCCCGAAGTGGCCATGCAGGTCGCCGACCAGGTCGCCGGGCGCTATCTCAAGCAGCGGTTCACCGGCCGTGTTCTAGGCGTACGCGAAATTGCGGGGGGGCGCGGCTTTCGAGGTGGCTATACGGTTTGATGCGCCGGTGGATGTCGTGGAGTTCGAGAGTTTCTCGAACTTGCGCACGCAGGTGAACATTACTGTTTCGGCGGCCGGGGTTTCGACCCTCCGCACCAGCGACGGCGTGCCGCACATGGTGGTGGAGCGCACGAGTGTGGGAGTTGTTTGATACCCGTCCGTCCGCTTACGGATAGAGCCTGAGGCTCACCCAGCCCTCACCCTTGCGGTAGAGCTTCAACCGGTCGTGCATGCGGAAGGACTGGTCCTGCCAGAATTCGATTTCAGTGGGCGTTAAGCGGAAGCCGCCCCAGAAGTTCGGACGCGGAATATCCGGGCCGTCGCCGTAGATGGTGGAAATTTCGGCGACGCGTTGCTCGAAAGCGGCGCGGTCGGCCATCGGGCGGGACTGGTCGGAGGCGATGGCGCTGATCCGGCTCTGGGCGGCGCGGGAGGCGAAATAAGCGTCGGCCTCGGCATCGGAAACGCGCGCCACGCTGCCCCGGATGCGGACCTGGCGGCGCAGGCTTTTCCAGTGGAAACCCAGCGCGGCAGAAGGGTGGGCGCCGAGCTGCACACCCTTGGCGCTTTCCAGGTTGGTGAAGAAGGTGAAGCCCGCCGCGTCGACGCCCTTGAGGAGGAGAACGCGGACATCCGGATTGCCGTCGGCGTCCACGGTGGCAAGGGACATAGCGTTGGAGTCGTTGAGTTCCGAAACGCGCGCATCCGCCATCCATTGCTGGAACAGGCCGATGGGATCGGCCGTCTCCGGGATCAGCGGGCGGTCGCCGCTATTGGCATACTCGGCTGCGCTGGGCGTCGGGGGAATGACGGAGGAAGACATGGGGGCCACCATTTTCGCGGTTTGTCAGGCTGGCAATTTCATATAGGACGCGGAGGATAACTGCGAGGGTCAGGCTGTCACATGTCGCACAATACGTTTGGCCATCTTTTCCGCGTCACGACCTGGGGCGAAAGCCATGGGCCGGCGCTGGGCTGCGTTGTGGACGGGTGCCCGCCGGGGCTGGCGCTGGAGGAGGCGTTCATCCAGGGCTTCCTCGACAAGCGGCGCCCGGGCACCTCGCGCTTCGTGACCCAGCGCCAGGAAGCAGACCTTGTGAAGATCCTGTCCGGTGTGTTCGAGGATGACCGCACGGGCGGGCCGGTGACGACCGGCACGCCGATCAGCCTGATTATCCAGAACACCGACCAGCGCAGCAAGGATTACCGCGAGATCCGGGACCGTTACCGGCCTGGCCATGCCGACTATGCGTATGACGCCAAATACGGCGTGCGCGATTATCGCGGCGGCGGCCGGTCGAGCGCGCGGGAGACGGCGGCGCGGGTGGCGGCGGGCGCGGTGGCGCGGCGCGTGCTGGGCGACGGCGTGGTGATCCGGGGCGCGGTCGTACAGATCGGGCCGCACAGGATCGATCCGGAAAACTGGAACTGGGACGAGACGCAGAACAATCCGTTCTGGTGCCCCGACGCGGCGATGGCCGCGATCTGGGAAGACTTTCTGGACGCGACGCGCAAGGCAGGTTCGTCTTCGGGGGCGATTCTGCAGATCGAGGCGAGCGGCGTTCCGGCTGGATGGGGCGCGCCGGTTTATGGCAAGCTCGACGCGGAACTCGCGGGCGCAATGATGGGCATCAACGCCGCCAAGGGCGTCGAGATCGGCGCGGGCTTTTCTTCGGCCTCGATGAGCGGCGGGGAGAATGCCGACGAGATGCGCGCCGGGAATGACGGCCCCTCCTTCCTCGCCAACAACAATGGCGGCGTGGCCGGCGGTATTGCGACGGGACAGGACATTATTGTGCGGATCGCAATCAAACCGACATCGTCCATCCTGAACGAGGTGCGCTCCGTGACGCGGGACGGCGAGGAAGTCGACGTGCGCACGATCGGGCGGCATGATCCGTGCGTAGGCATTCGCGCGGTGCCGGTGGCCGAGGCGATGATGGCCTGCGTGCTGGCGGACGCCAGGCTGCGCCACCGGGGCCAGACGGGGCGCTGACACAAATCTTTCATTCTACTTCCATCGCGAGTGGTCACCGCCCCTGCTAAGCACCAGGAGGGTTGGTGTTTAAATGGGAGTGACCGGCGATGATGCCCGGCGGACTGGAATTGTTTGCGCTCATCGGTTTCCTGATTGCCGCCTACTCGATTGTTGCCAATGACGCGATCCAGACCCTCGGCACATTCCTCTCGTCGAACAGCCGTGCGCCCTGGTGGGTATTGTGGCTCTATGCCTGCTCCATCATCATCGCCGTCATACTGTATGGCTATTTCGTCCTCAATACCGATATCGCGTTCGGGAGGCTGAACCGCATTCCGTATCCCGAGACGGGCATCGAATGGTGGCATGCGCTTCCGCCGGCCGTCTTGCTGATCCTCACGCGGTTCGGTATCCCGGTTTCCACGACCTTCCTTGTGCTGACTATTTTCACCCTGACCGGCGGCGCTGCGACCGAAGGGGTATTGTTCGACATGCTGCTCAAGTCCGGTGTCGGCTATCTCGTCGCGCTGTTTGCAGGCGGCCTGGTCTACATGCTGGTAGCAAACTCGTGGGAGCGCTGGATCCACTCGACACTGGAGCGTCCGATCCCTCCTTTCTGGATCGTCCTGCAATGGCTCTCGACCGCCTTCCTCTGGTCGCAATGGCTGATTCAGGACCTGGCCAACATCTTCGTGTTCCTGCCGCGCAGCACTGTAACCGATGCCGGCGGCACCCAGGTATCGTTCGATCCGTGGATGCTGGTCTTTGCGACGTTGGTAATGCTTCTCTTGCACGCGTGGGTTTTTGCGACGCGGGGCGGCGAGATCCAGAAGATCGTGAACTCGAAGACCAACATCACCGACATCCGCGCGGCGACCCTGGTGGATTTCATCTACGGCCTCATTCTGGTGCTGTTCAAGGAAGTCAACGACGTGCCGATGTCGACAACCTGGGTATTCCTCGGCCTGCTCGCGGGACGTGAGATAGCCATCTCCTACATCTCCGGGCTGCGTTCGAAGCGCAAGGCAGCGCATGACGTCCTGACCAACATCGCCCGTGCCGGATTTGGCCTCGCCGTCTCCGTGGTTCTTGCCATTGGCCTGCCCTGGGCGGCAACCGGAAAATTCCCGGGTTTCTGAACGGAGAAAGCCCCCTTGCGTTCTGCAAAGGGGCTCTCTGTTTTCATCCGTAAACGGATGCTTAAAACTTCACGACACCGCCGATGGTGAACACGTCGGTTTCAGCGTCATCACCCTCGTAACGCGAGGCATCGGCACGGATGCCGAGGCGTTCGGTCAGGAAGAGCTTGCCGCCAAGGCCGTAGGCGAGGCCGTCAACGTCGGTCGAGCCGCTGCCGAGGCCCGGCACTTCGGCGGAAAACTCCGACGTGGCGTAACCGGCGCGGCCGAACAGTTCGAAACGCTCCGTGACCGGGGCGCGAAGGACGCCGAAGGCGCCAAAAGACTGCTCGAGCTCAACAGTGGCCAGGCCGATATCTGCGTCGTCGATCCCGATGGACACTTCACCTTCAGCGCCGAGATAGCGGTTGAAGAAGTAGGTGCCGCGTCCGGTCAGGGCGCCGAGTTCAGCGCCGTCCTCGTCGAACTGGGAATAGCCGCCGCTGAGCTCTATGTTGCCTTGGGCAACTGCGAACGGTGCCGCAAGGACGGCGGCGAGGGAAACGAGTGCAAGTTTCATTTTTTTCTCCGTACTCTGTAATTCAAACGCAACTACGCGCAGCTGACGTAACAACTGAAACCGCCATCGCCAGCTTGCGATGCAGTAATGTCAAGGTTTCAGCACGGACCTGTGGCCGTCAGAACACAGATTATGAAGCGTCTGTAATCTTGTCAGGCGGGCGGTGTGTGCCCATGCAGCGGGCACCGCCAGGTCGTGACCTTGGTCAGGAAGGCAAGTGTCTCGCGTTCCCTGACAAACCCCTGCGCTTCTAGGGCGCCGGGGAGATTCCAGCCGAGATAGCCCTTGTAATAGGGCTCGTGGAACCCGTGCGGAAAATACTCGAGCAATCCGTCCATCGCCGGATAGTCCCCGAACTGGACGCTGTCTGCCAGCACGAACAGCCCCCCTGGCTTCAGTATACGGAATATCTCGGCAAGGACTTGTCCGCGTATCTTCGGCGGCAGCTCGTGGAACAGGAAGATCGAGACCGCGATGTCCTGCGTGGCGGACCCGATCGCCATTGCTTCGGCAGCGTCCTGGATAACGTCGGCCTGCCGCCATGGCGCCAGACGGGTGCGGGCGGCTTCGGTATAGGATGGTGACAGGTCGAGACCGGCCGCGCGCAGCCTCGGATAGACGGCCAGCACCTTCTCGAGAAAGCGGCCATTGCCGCACGCAACGTCCAGAAGATGTTGCGTCCGCTGGTCGCGGCCCTTCAGTTCGCGGCTGATCTCGGCGAGCGCGGCGCGGCGCATGGCATCCGCCGTGCCGGCGAAGAGCGCCTCGACCTGCGTGTCGTAGAGTTCGGCGCTCTCATCGGTGAACCAGCCGCCGGACTGGTAATGGAAATTCTGCAGGTAATAGGCCGGATAGCGATTGGTGCCTTCGGGCACCTGCGCCCGGATTTCCGTGCCGTCGCGGACAAGGCGGCGGCGGTTCACTTCACTCGCATCCCGCAGGAAGGCCTGCGCGGACTTCAGGGCCCTGGGCAGGTCAGCCGGCCGGAGGTCCTTCGGCGGCGGGTAGAGGCCGGCTTCGACATTGGCGCGGTCCTGAAGGAAGAGGCGCAGGTAGGCCTTGCGCAGTTCGGAAAGGTCCGGGCGGCCGCGCGACGGGCGGAACTCCGGCTCGCCGGGCCGGTCAAATCCGCCCGACTGGCTGCGGGCGGCCTGCATCTGCGCGGCATACCAGGCGCTGCGGATGCCCTGCCCGGCGGCATAGCGAGCCCGGCGGGCGGTCTGGGCGGCGCGGTTCAGAAGTCCCATGAGGGGAATATGTAGAGCGGATCGGGGCGCGTCCAGTGTCGGGTTGGTCTTCAGGCTCCGTTCAGACAGGCGCGCGCAGATTGCGGCTTGACATTGGCGCCCCGTTCTAAGGCGCTGAGGGAGACACGGTATGTTCAAGCTTTCGATTTCTGCTGGCAGTCTCGGGCTGATGGCGCTTGCCCTGCCGGTGCAGGCGCACGCGCAGTATGGCTATCCCTACAGCGACGCCGGCGTGGGCAATGTGCAGTGCGAGCGGGAACGGTCGGATGGTTCGGCGGCCGGAACGGTGGTCGGCGCGCTGGCAGGCGCGCTGATCGGCGGCGCCATCGGCAACAATATCGAGAATGACCGCACCTATACCAAATTTAACCGGCGCGGACGCCCTGTCGGGACTTACCGCGAAGGCCGCAGCGAATCCGGAAACGTCGCCGTCGGCGCGGTGCTGGGCGCACTGGTCGGCGGGGCGGCGGGCAATTCGATTGCCAAGGACACCGGGCCGGACTGCCAGGTGGCCTATGCGCCTTACAATTATTCCTCGACGCCGTCCGGCTCGATCCCGCGTTCGACGAAAGGCCTGTATGGTGGGCGGGAAGTGATGGGCCGCGGCGGATACAGCGACAGCTATCCGGCAGCCTATCGCTCTACGCCGTCCTACCCATCCTACCCGGATTACCGCGACGAGCCGCGCTATCAGGAGCCGGCGCGCGACTGCCGCGTGATCCAGCGCGAGACGCGCCTGCCAGACGGTGAAGTGCAACGCGATCCGGTGACGGCCTGCTATGATGACCGCACCCGCGAATGGCGCGTGCAGGATGGCTATACGGACGATCCCTACGGCTACTAGTCTCCGGCGGCCTCGTCAGCCAGACCGCGCACAGACCAGCCATTCCCGGTTGCCATCGCCGCCGGAAACGGGGCTGGGCCGGGGCGCCTCGACGCGCCAGTCGGCTGACATCAGATAGTTGAGGAAATCGCCGAGCGCGGCGCCGGTAGCTTTGTCGTCGGTGACGACGCCGCCTTTTCCGACATTGGACCGGCCGACTTCGAATTGCGGCTTGAAGAGGGCGATCAGCGTGGCCGGCCTTGCCGCCAGCGCGAGCGGCACATCCAGCACCTTTGCGAGCGAAACGAAGCTCAGATCACAGACGATCAGACGCGGCGCTGCAGCAAGGTGGGCCGCCGTCAGATCGCGGGCGTTCAGGCGTTCGTGAGACGTGACACGCGGGTCGGCGGCGATGTGTTCATGCAGCTGGCCGTGGCCGACATCAACACAGATGACCTGCGCGGCGCCGGCGCGCAGCAACACATCCGTGAATCCCCCGGTCGAGGCACCGAGATCGAGGCAGGCCAGGCCCGCCGGATCGACGCCGAACACTTCCAGCGCGCGGGCCAGTTTCAGGCCGCCGCGCGAGACGTAGGGGTGGGTGGCTTCCGACCGGATGACGGCAGTGCGCGACAATGTGTCGGCAGGGCGTCTGACGGGCTTGCCGTCGGCAATCACGAGGCCTGCAGCGATGGCCGCCTGGGCAGCGGCGCGGCTGCCGAAATGGCCCAGCGCGACGAGCATCTTGTCGGCGCGGCCGGCCTCGGGGAGATCAAGGTCTGACATTTCTGGTCGTGTGCCCTATACTTGACCCGGAATCGACAGGAGTATCGACATGCTGAAACATTTTCTCACCGCCGCCCCCGCGCTCGCCCTTGCGGCTTGCGGCCATGCCGGACCTCACGGTCATGAGATGCACAGCGAAGATCATGCCGGGCATATGATGCATTCGCCGGAAACTGGCACATCGCCGATGGACAAGGAGCTCGCCACCGCGAGCGCGACGGTTCTCGACGCTGACGGGCTGGAGATCGGCCATGCCCGCTTCGAACAGGGGCCGACCGGCCTGCTGATTCGCATGGAAATCGGCGCCGGCGGGCTGACGCCCGGCTGGCACGGACTGCACCTGCACGAAAAGGGCGACTGTTCCGATGTCGGCACCTATCAGCTGTCCGGCGGCCACCATGGCAAGCAAGCCGGCGCGCACGGCCTGATGAACCCTGATCTCGGCCCTGAGGCGGGCGACTTGCCGAATGCGTGGGCCGCTGCCGATGGCTCTGCGGGCTATGAAGCCTTCACGTTGCTGACAGAACTCGTGCCGGCACTTGGCGGAGACGGCCTGTCGATCCTCATTCATGCCTCCGAGGACGATCACCGCTCGCAGCCGATCGGCGGCTCCGGCGCGCGCGTGGCCTGCGGCGTGGTGAACCGGACGGACGGCTAGTCACGCTTGCGCTCTCCCCGGCTCGGCGCCACGATGGCGCCAACAGAATCCCGGGAGGATCGCCGTGTTGAACCTATCGCGCCGGGCCATGCTGGCCGGCAGTGCCGTTACAATCGCCATCGCAGCTTGCTCGCGCGCGCCGAAGGACGACGTGCCTGCAGCGGCGCGAACCGTTCCCGCCTATGCCGACGGCGTGGCAATGGCTGAAGGTATAGCGGCGGGCGAAACGACCGGGCTCGAGCAGGTCGAGGCGGCGATCAACCGGGCGAAGGCGGTTGAACCGCAGATCAACGGCATCGTGACCGAAACCTTCGAGATGGCCCGGTCAGATGCAGCGGGCCTCCTGTCCGGCGCTTTTGCCGGCGTGCCGAGTTTTATCAAGGACCTGATCGACTGGCGCGGTTCGCCAACGCTGGCGGGAAGCCGGGGCCTCGCGGGTCATATGGCGACGGCCGACAACCCTTTTGCCGGCAAGTGGCGCGGTGCGGGCATCGTCGCGCTCGGCAAATCGGCAACGCCGGAAGCCGGGCTCATTTCCTCGACCGAGCCGCTGTCGAACGGGGCGACGCGCAATCCGTGGGATCTCGCCCGCATCCCGGGCGGTTCTTCCGGCGGCGCAGCGGCTCTGGTGGCTGCCCGTGTGGTGCCGTTTGCGCATGCCAGCGACGGCGGCGGGTCGATCCGCATTCCGGCATCGACGTGCGGCGTGTTCGGCCTGAAGCCGTCGCGTGACCGGCTGCCGTACAGCGAACCCGGCGCGGCGCCGCCGCTGCAGATTTCGGTGAACCATGCTGTGACACTGACCGTGCGCGACTCAATCGCCCTCTTTCGCGCGTCCGAGGCGAATGACGGGACCTACCCGCTGCTCGGCGACATCCAGCCGCTGACCCGCCGCCTGCGGATCGGTTTTGCGCCGGAGCCGATGGGCGCCACCGCGCTGAACGCAGACACGCGCACCGCGCTCGAAGGCGCGGCGCAGCTCTGCCGCGACCTCGGACATACGGTTGTCGACTACACGATCCCGATGGACGGCCCGAAGTTCACGGACGCCTTCATTCTTTACTGGGCCTCCGGCGCAGCGATGTTTGCGCAGCAGGTGGCAGCCTTTGCAGGCAAGCCGGTGGGGCCGGACATCATCGAGCCCTGGACCCTGGGGCTTGCAGGCATGGCCGTCAAACGGATGGGCGAGGTGCCGGACACGATTGCCTATCTTCAGGCCTTCGAAGCGCAGTATGCCGCCTTCTTCCAGTCCCTCGACCTGATCCTGACGCCGGTGACGGGAAGCCCGGCTGTGCCGATTGGCGAACAGGCGCCAGACGGGGATTTCGGCAAGGTGATGGAGAGCGTGCTGGGCTTTGTGGCCTACACCTCGCCGATGAACGTGGCGGGGGCTGCCTCGATGAGCGTGCCGCTCGGCTGGGCGCCTTCGGGCTTGCCGATCGGGGCGATGTTCTCGGGCCGCAAGGGGGATGACGGGCTGCTGTTCGAACTCGCCCTAGAACTGGAGGCCGCCCGCCCCTGGGCCGACCGGAAACCCCCGGTTTCGGCCGCCTGACGCCACGAATTGGCCTGAACCTGAAGGCCGGGACGTGCTAGGTTAACCAAGATCTCGCTGTTCTTTGCCGAGCGGAAAGAGGTGCTGCGTTAAATATTGCGGGCGCGAAAGATGACTCTCGCGTCACCTAACACTATATTGCCGCGTACTCCTCCCAGGAAAGATCCAGCCCGTGAACCGTTCCGTCATGATCGCAGCCGCCATACTGGCTGTAATCGTTGTATATTTTGGCGCGCGCAGCGTTATGCGGGGCAGCCTGGGCTCCGAGATCGCGCCGGCTGACGCCGCCGGCCCCGCGGCCTTTGCCTATGCGATCGTGGTGACCGCCGAGAGCGAGGTGCACCAACTTCGTGTCGGAGCAAAAGGCCGCACGGCGCCGGACAAGTCGGTCACCGTCAAATCCGGCACCGCCGGAACCGTCATTTCGACGCCGGTGCGCGAGGGCACGTTCGTGAAACAGGGCACCTTGCTCTGCGGCGTGGATGTTGAAGCCCGCAGCGCCCGCGTGAAAGAGGCCGAAGCCAACCGCAACGCCGCCAAGGTGGATTTCGATGCTGCTGCCGCGCTCGCCGCAAAAGGCTTGGCGCCGGCCAACCGCGAAGCCGCTGCGCGGGCAAGCCTGGACGCCGCGGAGGCGACCGTGAACTCCGCCAGGGTCGAACTGAGCCGGACCCAGATCCGCGCGCCGTTCGACGGCGTGTTTGAGCGCCGCCTTGCCGAGGCCGGAGACTATCTCAGCCCCGGCTCGCCTTGCGGCCTGCTGGTTGACCTCAGCCCGGTGATCTTGACTGCCGAAGTGGCCGAAGCCGAAGCCGGCCTCCTGAAGCCGGGCATGGCAGCCAGCGTTCTGCTGGCCGACGGCCGGACCTTCCCCGCCAAGCTGCGCTACGTCGCGCGCACGGCGAGCGACCAGACGCGGACCTTCCCGGTCGAAGCCGAACTCGAGACCGGCGATGCGCAGGTTGCCGCCGGGGTGACCGCCACGCTGACGGTTCCTGCCGGCGACGTGCAGGCGACGCTGATTGCGCGCTCGCTGCTTACATTGTCCGACTCCGGACAACTCGGCGTCCGCCAGATTCTCTCGGATGATACCGTTTCCTTTGCGCCGATCCGGGTGATCGACGAGACGCCGGAAGGCGCCTGGGTCACCGGCCTGCCTGCGCAGACGACGCTGGTTGCCATCGGCCAGGATTATCTGAACGACGGCGTGAAGGTGCGTCCCGTGCCGCAAGGCGGAGCCCGCCCATGAACAGCCTGATCGATGGTGCCATTGGCCGGGCGAGGATGGTGATTGCCATCCTGATCTGCGCCGTCCTGGCCGGCACAGCGACCTATATCGGACTCCCCAAGGAAGCGGACCCGGACATACCGATCCCCTTCGTGGCGATCACGGTGCCGCTCGCAGGCGTCACGCCGGAAGATTCCGAACGCTTGCTCGTGCGCCCCATTGAGCAGGAAATCCAGGCCCTCGAAGGACTGAAAACCTTCAGCTCGTTCGCCGCCGAAGGCGCAGCGCAGCTGGTGCTTGAATTCGAAATTGACGTGGACGTCGACCAGGCCGTGCTTGACGTAAAGGACAAGGTGGACATGGCGAAACGCTATTTCCCGGCCGACGCGCGCGAACCCATCGTCACGGAATTCAATGCCGCACAATTCCCGGTGCTGGTGGTCAACATCTATGGCGATGCCCCCGAGCGTGGTCTGGCGCGCATTGCGGAAGAGCTGAAGGAACGGATCGAAGCTGATCCCCGCGTGCTCGAAGCCCGCGTTCAGGGCAAGCGCGAAGAGCTGCTCGAGATCGTCATCGATCCGGTGAAGCTGGAGGCTTACAATATTTCCTACCAGGAAATCTTCGCGGTTGTGAATTCCAACAACCAGCTGATCCCGGCAGGCCTGATCGATACCGGACAAGGCAGCTTTGCCGTCAAGGTTCCGGGCATCATCCGGTCGGGCGCAGACGCGTTGAGCCTGCCAATCAAGCGCACCGAAGACGCGGTTGTGACGCTGGGAGACGTGGCCGAAGTGCGTCGCACCTTCAAGGATGCAACCGGGTACGCCACGTTCAATGGCGAGCAGGCCCTGCTGATCGAAGTGGTGAAGCGCACCGGCGCGAACATCCTCGACACTGCCAACAATGTGCGAACCATCCTCGACGAGGAGAGCCAGAAATGGCCGTCGACCGTGCGCGCTGACATCACGTCGGACATGTCCGAGATGATTGGCGACCAGCTCGGCCAGCTCGAAAGCTCGATCATGACGGCGATCGTACTGGTCATGATCATCGTGGTGGCGGCGCTCGGCCTGCGCTCGGCAATGCTTGTGGGCATCGCCATCCCGTCTTCATTCGTGATCGCCTTCCTGTTCCTCGGGGCCTTCGGTTACACGATCAACATGATGGTCATGTTCGGTATGGTGATTGCCGTCGGCATCCTGGTGGATGGTGGCATCGTCGTGACCGAATACGCAGACCGGAAAATGGCTGAAGGCATGGACCGGAAACGGGCCTATGCCATGGCCGGCAAGCGCATGTTCTGGCCGGTTGTCTCCTCGACCCTGACCACGCTCGCCGCCTTTGTGCCGTTCCTGTTCTGGAACTCGATGCCCGGCAAGTTCATGGCTTACTTGCCGCTGACGCTGATCTTCGTCCTGACGTCGTCGCTCGTCGTAGCACTCATCTTCCTTCCGGTGCTCGGCACCGTGATCGGCGGGCGCGCGGGTGGCACCGACGAAAACCTCGCCTCCCTTGCGGCGGGTGGCGATCCACGACAGGCGCAGGGATTCATCGGCGGCTATGTGAAGGTCGTTTCGGCCACGATCCGCCGCCCCCTTTTGATTACCGGCGCTGTCTTCGGCCTGGTCATCGCAATTTTCCTCTGGTTCGGTTCAGAACAGCACAAGACCGAGTTCTTCCTCGACATCGAGCCCGAACAGGCTTTCGTCTTCGTGCAGGCGCAAGGGGCGCTTTCCGCCGCAGAGAAGGCCGCATTCGTAGGCGAGGCGGAAGCTTCCCTTTCGGACATCCCCGGGATCACGGCAATTTCCACGCGCACGGGTGGCTCGTCCTCCGGCTTCAGCTTTGACGGCGTCAGCGGCGTACCGCTGGATACGATCGGCCAGATCCTGCTCGATCTCAACACGACCTCCGACGGCGACTACAATGCCCGCGAGACACTCGCTGAGGTTCGCACGCGCCTCGCCGCAATCCCAGCACTGAGGTTCGAAATCAAGGCGCGCGAACAAGGCCCGCCAGGCGGCAAGGACGTCCAGGTGGCGCTGCTTGGCAATGACACTGCAGCCCTCGACCGGACCGCAACATTGATCCGCGACTGGCTTGAAGCGCGCAATGACGTGATTGAAGTCGACGATTCCCGGGCCCTGCCCGGCGTCGAGTATCAGTTGACGGTGGACCGCGCCGAGGCCGGCAAGTTCGGCGTTGATGTTTCCCAGATCGGCGGGGCGGTACAACTCGTGACCAACGGCGTTCTGGTTGGCCGCTACCGGCCGGACGACGCCAATGAAGAAGTCGACATCCGCGTTCGTTTCCCACAGGAAGACCGTTCGGCCTCGGCCATCGACTCACTGAAAATTGCCACACCTCAGGGCAATGTGCCGCTGTCACTGTTCGTGACGCGTGAAGCGGCGCCGCGTGTGAGCCAGATTGAACGGCGCGAAGGCAAGCGTGTGATCGACGTGCGCGGCAATGCTCTGGAGCAAGGCACCGGCGGCGCGATCGTGGCCGAGCTCAAGGCTTTCATTGACAGCCAGAATGTACCGGCCGGGGTGGAAGTGCGCTTCGAAGGCGCCGATGAGGACACCGCGGATGCCGGCGCGTTCTTCCTGGGCGCAGCGCTCGCGGCATTGTTCATGATGGCCGTGATCCTGCTCTGGCAGTTCAACAATTTCTGGCAGGTCGCGCTGACACTGTCGGCCGTGATGCTGTCGACGGCGGGAGTGCTGGTCGGGGTTAACCTGGTGCTTCCCTATGTCAGCATCCTGATGGTTGGCACCGGCATCGTCGCTCTCGCGGGCATCGTCGTGAATAACAACATCATCCTGATTGATACCTTCAATCGCCTGCGCGAGGACGGCCGCTCACCCGAGGATGCAGCGATCGCAACGGCTGCCCAGCGCATCCGCCCGATCCTGCTGACGACAGGCACGACGATGTTCGGCCTGTTCCCGATGATCGTACAGATGAGCGTCAGCTTCCGCGAAGGCGCAATCAACTTCGGCGGCGCAAGCTCCGAATGGTGGGTGCAGCTGGCGACGGCGGTGGTGTTCGGCCTCGGCTTCTCGACGATGATTATTCTGCTCGTGACGCCTGCCTGGCTGCTGGCACCGCACCGGATCGGGCGTTGGAGCCTGCGGATGTTCGTCATCGCGCGCAATGTTCAAGTCTGGGGACCGGAACTGGTCGAGAGCTTCAAACGTCCAGTTGACCTTCCCCTGGAAGCGTTTCGGCTCCTGAACGGAAAACTGCAGCTGGCACAGCGGTTCTCTCCGTCACCGCCGGCACCGTTTGATCCGCCACTGCGCGAACGAGACCGTATGCTCCCCGCCGCCGAATAGGCGCTACCAGGGCAGCGTCTTGCCTTGATAATCGAGGAAGCGGAGTTCCGCGGAGGCCCCGGCCCCGGTGATCACCTTGAAGAGTCCCGCCGCGCTTTCGGCGGGCTCGACCGGGGCCGCGTCGCCGCCCATGTCCGTTTTCACCCAGCCGGGATGCAAAGCCAGAAGCGTGATGCCTTGCGCTGAAAGCGTATGCGCAGCGGTGCGCAGGCCCATGTTCAGGCCGGCCTTCGACACGCGGTAGGCAAGGCCGAAGCTCATGTCCGTGTTCTCGATGGAGCCGAGCTGGCTGGAGAGGGCAGCGGCGATCCTGCCCTTCCCGGCCGCAAGGTTTGGCGTCAGCGCATCAAGCACCCGGATCGGGGCGATGGTGTTGACGCGGAGCAGTTCCTCGAACCGGTCATAGTCGAGCCTTGGCATGTCGGCCCTGTCCCCGAGGCCGGCATTGTTGATGAGGAAATCGACCGGCCTGCCCTTCAGATCGCCGGCAAGCGCAGAGACGGAGGCGGCATCTCCCACGTCAAGCGCATGCAGTTCGGCGCCGGTGGCCTTGAGGCCCGTCGCTGCGGCCGGGTCGCGCGCCGCGGCAATCACAGCGTGGCCCCTCGACATGAACTCCTTGACGAGGGCGAGGCCGATGCCGCGACTGGCACCGGTGATCAGGGTTGTCGGCATCGGGCGGCTCCGGGCGTTGCTTGCGCCCAGCTTAGGCCTGCGGCGTGATCCGGTAAACGGCCGTGGCGGTCATGACGATGCCCCGCACGCCTTCAGCTGCGCCGCCCGTGAAGAGGATCGTGCGGGTCCTGCGGTCAATCCGGGGCCTGTAGGTGAGATTGCCCGGCTCGGCGCCGGTCGCTGCCACATCGAAGGTCACCGAGACCAGATCTACCCGGTCGGGGGCGCAGACGGCTTCGGCGTCCGCCCGGATGGCCTGGATCAGGCGCAGCGCAATCGCTTCGTCCGGGCGGGTCAGCGCGGTATCGCTCATGGCAGTCTCCTTCTGGCCCGTGCGCCTCTAGCGGGCGGCGGGGCAAAAGAAAAGGGCCGCCCCGAAGGGCGGCCCGGACATTCAAAGGCGACGCGAATGACCTCGAAGGGTGTGGATTTAGGCAGCGGCAGCTTCGTTTCGCAGGGCCAGTGCGTTACGCGGCGCGCACCTCCCTCCTGCGGGACGGCTCGCCCGCATGGCCAATCAGGTCACCCAGATGGCCAAAGTCATGCATGCCGTGTACAGATTGCATCCAGCTGCCGATCGACGGCAGCAGCGTGCCGATAGCCTTGTGGTCAAGCCCGGCGTCCTGAAGTGCGGAAATCATGGAGAGGGCAACGCGGCGGCGTCCGCCCGGGGTCTGTTCGATCAGGCGGGCGATCTCGCCCGTGGGGGCGCCGATCTCGTCACCGGTGCGCGCGGCGAGAACGCGCGCCCCCGGAACCTTCTTGAACATGACATCAGCGAGCAGGCTGCCCTGGCGCTCGGCGCAGTTCAGGATGATGCCAAGCGCACGCTTGGAAACGGAGTCCGCGAGGCCATTGCTTGTAGCGATGTGCGCTATCAGATCAATCATCATTGGCAAAGGCACTCCTAGGATCAATGGCCTCGGGACAGACATCAACTTCGCCGCCCGTGGTTTCCGGAATCTTACCGCCGTGAACTTTTTTTCATCCCAAATGAAGAAAGCGATTAAGCCGCGTTAGTCCGGGGTAAACAGACCGGGAAGATTTGTTTACGCTCTTTGTAATATGGCGAGACGAAATGAGAAAAATCGGGAGATTGTATGATCCGGATGGGCATACTTGGTGCCGCAAAGATCGCGCCTCAGGCCCTGATCGAGCCGGCGCGCCGGCGCGGTGATTGCGTTGTGGTCTGTGTCGCTGCGCGGGAAGGCGTGCGGGCACGCGCCTACGCAGAGCAGCATGGCATTCCGGAAAGCCTGGACAGTTACGAAGCGCTGATCGCGCATCCCGGCATCGACCTCATCTATAATGCCCTGCCCCCGCACCGGCATGCCGACCTGACCATCGCTGCACTGGAGGCCGGCAAGGCGGTGCTGTGCGAGAAGCCGTTCGCGATGACTGCGCGCGAGGCCGGCGCGATGACGGACGCGGCGGTGCGGACGGGGCGGCCACTGGTGGAGGCGTTCCACTACCGCTTCCATCCGGTATTCGAGGACATCCTCGCGCAGGTGCGCGGCGGCGCAATCGGCAAGCTTTGCGCGATCAAGTCGGAGTTCTCGGTGGCTATCAGGTATCGGCCGGGCGAGCTCCGGCACGATCCGGCGCTGGGCGGCGGAGCGCTGATGGACCTCGGCTGCTACGCCTTGCACTGGGTACGGACGGTGGCCGGCTCCGAGCCGCGCGTGACCCGGGCGGTGTCGAAGCTCAGCGAACACGGCATCGACCTTGTCACCACCGCGCAGCTGGAATTCGGCGGCGGCGTCACCGCGCAGGTGCGCACCTCGATGGCGCCGGACCAGCGCTTCAAGGCGCTACTGGCAATCCAGGGAACCGAAGGCATTCTGGTGGCCCGCAATCTGCTGCACCCGCACCGCGGCCATTCAATCACGATCCGCAAGGGGCTTTCCACCCGGCGCTACACGGTGCCGGGCGAGACGACCTATGATCATCAGCTGGCCCACATGATGGATGTCCTGAAAACAAACGCCCCATCCTTGACGGGCGGGACGGATGCTGTGGCCAACATGGCGCTGATTGATGCCGTGTATGCGGCGGCGGGCGTCGCCAGGCCCTAAGCGGCATCCTGCGCCATTTCGATCCACTCCTCGACCTCGTCCTCTTGCAGCGCCTGGTCGTCGCGCAGGACGCGCTCGCCCTCCGGCGTGGAGAGGAACTCCATCGCGAGTTCGAAGATCGTCCGGGCCGACGCGTTCGCGAGATCTTCCCGCGTCGTGATGCCGGCGCCGACGAGCAGCTGGGCGTCGTGCACGCGCAGGCCCGGGACATCCATCATCAGCTGCGTCTGGTCCTGCCAGTTGCGGATGGCTTCGGACGTGATGTGGCGGACATTAAGCTCGAGTTCGACCATCTCGGCGTCGCAATCGAGCAGGTCACCGATTGTCGTGATGCCGGCGCGCGCGAGTTGCTTGGCGGTCTTGCGGCCGATCGACGGCGCATCGACGACAGGATCGTCGCGCGTGATCGAGGCCATCCGACGCGGCTCGTCGTCCGCTTCCGGCTCGGCCGTCATTTCCGGCTCAGCCCGGACGGGAGCGTCGACTGGCTGATCGAGGATCAGTTCGCCCGAGATGGCTTCGATCTCTTCTTCGGCCTCGGGTTCGATTTCTGCTTCGGCCTCCGCAACCTCCGGCTCCGGCGCGGCAACGCGTTTGCGTGATCCCAGCAGGCCGCGCAGCGGCGTGCGGGCGGTATCGCGGCGGGCGATCTCGGCGAGTTCTGCCGGGGGCACGTCATTGACGGCCACTTCTGCAGCTTGCGCCGGTTCGACTGGCTGGGCGAGGCGGTCCTCGTTGAGGACGCCAATCGGCGCAACCTCTTCAGCATCAAGCTGTTTCAGCGGAATGCGGCGCACCTGCCTGGCGTGCAGTGCGCGGATGGCCTTGTCGTCCGCCGGGAGGGATTTGATCACCTTCCCAGTTTTCTGGAACTCGGCGTAGATGCGCTCGACGGTGCGACGGTCGCCCGCGTCTTCCAGCTTTGCAACGACCCAGCGCAGCGGGATGTCCAGCGTCTCAATGTAACCCTGCAGCGTCAGGTTCACCTTCGGCGGCGCGACAGCTGCTTCCTCGATGCCGCGCGTCAGGATCGCGGCGAAGCCGGCGGTGGCGTAGCCGACGAGGTCCGCGACGGCGGCGCGCATTGTCTCGTCGAGACCGGCGGGCGGATCTGCGACACCTGCGTCGATGTCATAGTGGTCAATGAAGGTCTGGTAGTGCGAGTGGGAGCGCGCGGCCCCTGCACGCACCATGTCCGAGACGAAACCCATGCCTTCCGGCATGTCGATCTCGGGATAGCCGTTCGCCTCGATGCGGGCGTCGATCTCGCCGCGTGACTTGGCGATGCTCCATTCCACAGCGCGGTGGATGACGCTTTCGGCTTCGGTCTGGCCGGTGTGGAACGGCTGGATCGGGTCGGCGTAATAGTGGCTGAGCACACCGAAAGCGTAGGCCGCCTCGCTCCAGCGTTTCCGGGCGAGCAGCTCCACGCTGCGGGCATACCATTCCATCGCCTTGGCGCGCGCGCCGCCCCACTCGCCCTCCGCGACGTGGAGCACATGATTCTTGAAATCCTTGAACTCAATATCCGGCGCCTTGGCGCCTTTCAGCAGGTGCTCATGGTGGACCAGAAACAGCGATTTCCAGGCCTCGCCCTCACCGCCGGCGATCAGGGACAGCGCGTCAAAGGCGATATAATGATGCGTCGAGCGGCAGCGGTGATTGCGGATCACGCGTTCGAGCAGGGTCATGGCCAGGTCCTTCGCTAAGCGGGCAGTTCAGTCGGCCGAGACTCGGCGAAGATGGTGAATGCGCTGTTAACCCGGCCGCCCGGCTTGGCCGGACGGGGGCAGCATGATAAGGCCCCGTCCTCGCAACAGGCGCTGAGCGCAGCCGTCTTCCGCCACCCCGGAGAGGCAACCGCAGCGCAGGAGTTCCTGCGCGGGAAGCGGGAAAACCGCTTCACACTCAGGGACATCAGCCCGGGAGTTATCCATGAAGACCATCATTGAACCGTTCCGCATCAAATCGGTCGAGCCGATCCGTATGACCACGCGCGAGGAGCGCGAGCGCCTGCTGGCGGCGGCGGGTTACAATTTGTTCAAGCTGCATTCGGACGATGTGATCATCGACCTGCTGACTGACTCGGGCACCTCGGCCATGAGCGCGGCGCAGTGGGGCGCGATCATGACCGGCGACGAGAGCTATGCGGGCGCGCCGAGCTTTTACCGGTTCGAGGCGGCGGTGAAGGACCTGATGGACTTTGCTCATATCATACCCGCCCACCAGGGCCGCGCCGCGGAGCACCTGCTGTTCTCGCTGATCGCAAAGAAGGGCGACCTGATCCCCTCGAACACGCATTTCGACACGACGCGCGGCAATATCGAGGCGATCGGCGCCGAGGCGCTGGATATTCCGATTGCGGAAGGCCGCGTGCCGTCACTCGACCATCCGTTCAAGGGCAACATGGACCTTGCGGCGCTGGAGCGCGTACTACGGGAGAATAGCGGGCAGATCCCGGCCGTGATGATGACCATCACCAACAATGCGGGCGGCGGCCAGCCGGTGAGCCTTGCCAACATCCGTGGCGCGGCGGCGCTGGCCAGGGCGCATGGCAAGCCGTTCTATATCGACGGATGCCGGTTTGCGGAGAATGCCTGGTTCATCAAGCTGCGCGAGGAAGGCCAGATGGACCGCCCGATCAAGGACATTGTGCGTGACTGCTTTGCGGTGGCCGACGGCATGACGATGAGCGCCAAGAAGGACGCCTTTGCCAACATTGGCGGCTGGCTGGCGCTGAACGATGACGCCCTCGCCGAGCGGGCCCGCACGCTGCTGATCCAGACCGAAGGCTTCCCCACATATGGCGGCCTTGCGGGCCGCGATCTTGATGCCATCGCGCAGGGTCTGAAGGAAATCATCGACGAGGATTACCTTCGCTACCGTGTACGGACAAATGCCTATATCGCCGAGCGGCTGGACGCGATGGGCATTCCGGTGGTCAAGCCGGCGGGCGGGCATGCCGTGTTCATCGACGCGCGCGCCTTCCTGCCCCACATTCCGCCGCTGCAATATCCGGGTCAGGCGCTGACCTGCGCGATGTATGAAGCGGGCGGCATCCGCGCCTGCGAGATCGGCACCGTGATGTTCGGCCGCAAGCCGGATGGCACCGAAGCCCCCGGCGCCATGGACCTCGTCCGCCTCGCCATGCCGCGGCGCGTCTACACCCAGAGCCATGCGGACTATGTGGTGGAAGTGCTGGAGGAAGTGGCGGCCGCGAAAGACATGCTGCGCGGCATGTGCATCGTGAAAGAGCCGCCGATGATGCGCCACTTTACGGCGGAGTTTGCGAAGCTTTGAAGATTTGGCTTTTGGTGGACATATTCTCAAAGAAATTGTTATGATTCGCCTTGGGAGGACGGCCTAGTGCACCGCTATTTCTTCAGTGCGTTGACCTCTGACGGTGAAAACGCAAATGCTTTCATAGATGCTCGCGATTCCGCAGCCGCGAGGATACTGTATATGGGTGGGGCCGAGAGCGTGGTTGGAGAAGTTCCAACTGATATCCAGGTTTGGATTCTCCCTCCCGTCGGGCAGTCCGAGAGAAGCCTTGAATGGGTTTCAGACATTGTTGAAGTGCCTGTTGAGTAGTTTGAAGCTTGGATTGGCTCGGCGCAGCAACGCCGTCGGACGTGGGTAATCTTTGAATGGCGAAAGGTGTGTTTCTGCATCGACCAGGATCAGTCTATGATGACGATCCATATAACCGCTATCATTTTCCCGCGCGGTATAGGACCACAGTCGAAAAGGTCGTTAGAGACTGGATCGTCTACAACGAATTGGAATCCGGCAAACGTTCTTCCGGATACAGCGCCATCGCTAGGATTGATCGAATCGAGCCCGATGAAAACTTGGACAGTCACTTTTTCGCATATATTGAGCCCGGCAGCTACTTGGGTTTTGAGAAATTTGTTCCTTACAGAGACGGTAGGAAGTTTCTTGAATCGCGACTCGCCACAGGAACCAACAAACCCTCGGGTTACGTTCAGTCAGCAGTTAGGGAAATCTCCGACAACGATTTCTATCAAATCTGTTTGAGAGGAAATCCGCTAACCGAAGAACTTCCACGTTTTGACGAAGACGAAGATGGCATTCGCGATCGCCCGAGAGGTTTTGATGACGAAGCTGTGCCATTCGTGTTCGATGAGGAGCGAGAGAGGTTCAAGCAAATTTTGTCACGACCAATACGGAAAAAGATATTTCGAAACAGCGTAATCAACGCATACGATAAACGATGTGCGTTCACGGGCCTCCAATTCATAAACGGTCATGGCCGCGCCGAGGTCCAAGCAGCCCACATCAAGCCTGTGGAAAAGAACGGCCCCGACCACATCCGTAACGGCCTCGCTCTGTCAGGAACAATCCACTGGATGTTTGATCGCGGGCTTGTGAGCTTGTCCGACGACTACGAGATCTTAGTGTCCCGCCAAGTGAACGACCAAGAACGTGTTTGGGGAATGATGACGCCAACAAGCAAAGCGTGGGTTCCGCCGGAGTCTGGATACCGTCCGGACCCACGCTTTTTAGAGTGGCATCGCCAAAACTGCTTCAAACACTAGTACCAGATATTCAAGGAAGGTGATTCGTGATTCAAGGATCACATGATTTTAGAAGCCCGAGAAGTTCGGCTTCGGCGGGGCGACCGCCAGAAGCTTGAAGCCCGCTGCCGATCGCCGCTGATTATTCA
>Ga0163144_10002676_pt1 | contig 40751 bp, 41 predicted proteins | sample OliLak19BULKMAT1_FD_123175 | JGI IMG/M metagenome (GOLD analysis project Ga0163144, IMG submission 123175) | Freshwater microbial mat bacterial communities from Lake Vanda, McMurdo Dry Valleys, Antarctica - Oligotrophic Lake LV.19.BULKMAT1 | ecosystem: Environmental > Aquatic > Freshwater >...
ATACGAATCCCTAAGTTTCGTCCCGCATCAAAATCGTCGTCAGCGATTCATACATTTTTGAATATTTTCCTGGCTCTTTTTATTTTGGCGATAATAGTAGAGCCAATCTCGCTACCCGGCGCTGCTGTTGCGGTTCTACTGCTGAGTAAATGGCGAATGCTAGCCGTTAAGCCGCGTCATTGGGTAGTGAACGTTCGCGCCAACCTGGTGGATATATCAGTTGGCCTGGCGGTAATTGCTTTTATGAGTGGGACAGGCAGCCTGATCGCACAGTTATCCTGGGCCGCTACGTATAGCGCTTGGCTAATATTTTTGAAACCAAGGTCGGACACGTTTTCAATAGCGCTGCAGGCGATGATATCGCAAACACTGGTTCTGATAGCTTTTTATGGCAGCTTCTCAAGCTCTAGTATAATCGCCGTAGTTCTAGTGACCTGGCTAATCTGTTACAGTTCTGCGCGCCACTTCTTCGGTGGTTTTGAAGATGACAGCTCCCGTATTATCTCGCATATTTGGGGGCTGTTTGGGGCTCAACTAGCTTGGGTCCTCAGCCACTGGACGCTAACATATAGTTTTGTGCCACAGATTGTTTTGTTGCTCACAGTCATCGGCTACTGCCTAGCGGTCTGTTACTACTTGCATTCTTTAAGTCGTCTAAAGATAGCGGTTCGTAACCAATTTATATTCGTCACTCTTTTAGTAATTGTCGTTGTGGCACTCTTCTCGGAGTGGCAATATAGCGGGCTTTAGGGTAGTTTTCAGTTTCTAGCTTTTAGGTTTTCACAAAGACCTGGATTAGGTCGCGCGCAGAGATTTGTTTATAACCGGCTTTCTTAGCGAGGCTTTCTAGTTCTTGATGTTGCTCAGGCAAAGATTCAGTAAATACAAAACAGATTTTAGATTTTAGATGTGAGATTTGCGAAAACAATTCACGGTATAGATCAAGTCCATCCATGCCGCCAAAAATAGCAAGCTCTGGTTCGTGCCTAGCGGCCTCATTTATCTGGTAGCCGTTTGGAACATAGGGCAAATTAGCAAGGATAATAAGCGGTGAGTTTTTAGTTTTTAGTTTTAAGTAGGGCTCAAGAAGATTGCCCGTAAAGAAATCAATCCGGGCATCATGATTCTGAGCGTTTTTTTCAGCTAGTTTAATACAGTTTGGGTCGATATCGATAGCAAATACTTCAGTCGCAGGTAGTTCGAGCTTGGCCGTAACAGCGAGCGCACCAGAACCGGTGCCGACATCTACAATCACACCTTCTACGCCCTGGTCCCTTAAGAGGTCAATCATGGTCTCGGACTCTGGGCGGGGAACAAGAACATCCTTATTGATAAAAAACTCTCGGCAATAGAACTCGCTCTTGCCTAGGATGTAGGCGATTGGCTCATTTTTCTTTCTTCTTGCAATCAATTTTTTTAGCTTTGAAGCAGACGCTTCTTCTAAATCATCATCGCTATGAGCCAGAATCTCGGCGCGATCCTTGCCTAGGACATGACATAGAAACACCTCGGCATCGAGCCTTGGGGTAGTGCCTTTATTCTGAAGGGTGGTAGTAGTTTTTTCGAGCCATTCACTAATGTTCATGAGCCCATTCTACAGCAACCATTGACAAAAAGGCACAAGTATGCTAAATTGTATTTAGATCCTAAAAGCAAAAATCAAAAAAAGGAAAATAGAAGAATGCCCACACTTACAGCCGAAAAACCTCACCCTGTCGAAAATGGAGCCGATAAAGCCGGCTTCAACGAATATCCTTACGTACCACAGCTTTTAACAGCCGGCAGCGGTGTTGTGCCTCCGGATCATAGAATAACAGCCACAGCATCCCAAGAAACTCCACGCCATGAATCATTGGGAGATGCTATGCCTGCTAGCGAACATCGCGTATTCGAAGCTATAGTACGTGGTGGTTTTGATCCTTACTTCGGGCGCAACATTGAAGCGGACGAATAATTGTTAAAATGGCAGACAAATCAAGAGAAGGAACACCGCTACGACTAATAGCCACAGATGGCGTTGGGTTAGACCGAAAGAGACTTCGTACGGAGCGTGGATATGACCTTGCCCTAAAAAGGCAGAGGGCGACTCGAACAGCTCGCGGCGCCAATAGAACCACCCCACCTACTCCAAGGCCGATATTACCGAACCTAATACTATTCCAGGGCGGTTTGGTAAAATCGCATATGAGACTAGTAGCTGGTAAGCCACAGCTTAAATTAGTAATTGCCGGTGAAAAACCTAAACTTGCAACTGATGCACGAACAGCCACTAGCGACATAGGTCCGCCACCTGATTTAGAAATGTTCACCGATGAGCAAGCAGCTAGGCATGGGGGTGAAACCAGCATGGTTTTCGACGGAATTGTAAACGAAAGTTTAGGCGATATCGCTACAAAAGGAGCAGGAATAATTGCTAATGAAGGAAAGAAAGAAGGAGAATAAAAATGGGAAACGAAGTACAAAGCAAACTAAATAGAGCTCACTATGGTGAAGAAATTGACGGAGAAGTAACCCTAGATTTAGTAGAGGGCATAACTCTTGTGCAGAGGTCGGTCGCAATGAATAATCCCGAGCCATTCGAGCTAAAACAAGGTATCTTGGCCAAACGATACAACCAACTTATTGCCAGAGGGGTAGACCCTGAATCAGCTCGCACTCAAGTAATTATAGAATCCAGAAGCAGTCTTTAGGCTGTACAGATAATAGGCCGCTTGAAAGTGCGGAGTTACAGTACGACAACAGTCTGCGGGGTTACGGAAGAGATAATGTTAAGAAATACGCTATCAGTTCACGGATGCCTGGCGACATTGCCCGACGCTTATATTGGTGAAGCCCCCGTTTATTCGCCGGTAGCTAGCAAATCATGGTCGGCTTTGGCTAGCTCTTCTATCAGGTCGTCAATTTCGCCGCTGTGGGCGCCGATGATGTTACTCCCTGAGTAGCCAATTTTTGCAGGGTCTGACCTTGTAGCAGGGTCAGACCCTGCAAAATTGGAATATCTTTTGAGCGTTCGTTCTTTGACGTTAGTTGCCTAGGTTTATTCCTGGTTAATGAGTTCGCTGTCGGCTTTTTGAAGGGCTTCTATCAGGTCGTCAATTTCGCCGTTGAGGGCGCCGGGGATGTTGCTTCGGGAGTAGCCAATGCGGTGGTCGGTGATGCGGTCTTGGGGGAAGTTATAAGTACGAATTTTTTCGCTGCGGTCGCCAGAACCTATTAGTTTTTTGCGGGTATCGGACATTTTTTGCTGCTCGTCGTCTATTTTTTGCTGCAAAAGCCTAGAACGGAGCACACCCATGGCTTTAAGTTTGTTCTTGGTCTGCGACTTTTCGTCCTGGCAGGTGACCACTAGGCCGGTAGGCAAGTGGGTGATGCGTACGGCTGAGTCGGTGGTGTTCACAGATTGGCCGCCGTGTCCGCTAGCGTGGTAAACGTCTATGCGGAGGTCTTGAGGCTTTATTTCGATGTCGGTCTCCTCGGCCTCTGGCAAAACAGCCACTGTGACAGTGCTGGTATGAATACGCCCCTGGCTTTCTGTAGACGGCACGCGCTGGACACGGTGGACGCCGGCCTCGAGGTGCAACTTGCCATAGGCGTGGTCGCCCCTGATGGCAAAAATTATCTCTTTGAAACCGCCAACTTCGCTGGCAATCTCATTAATAAGCTCAATTTTTAGACCGTGTATTTCGGCGTAGCGATAATACATTTTGTATAGTTCGACAGCGAAAAGTGACGACTCGTCGCCACCAGCACCTGGGCGAATCTCGATAATGCAATCACGATCGTTGTTGGGGTCTCTTGGGTTAAGGGCTAGGTCGAGAGCCTGCTGCGCCGAGAGAATCTTTACTCGAAGCTCTTCGATTTCTGCCATTGCAAGTTCACCGAGCTCGCCACCGAGTTCGACCATACTTTCGGAGCCCCTAGATTGCGACTTTAACTTCTCTAGATCGTCAGCAATTAGCAGGATATCGTCGATTTGCTTCTGGCGTTTTGCCAGTTTTGGGTATTCCGGCGAAGAGTAAATCGAAGAATCGCTCTCAATCTTGCCTTTGAGCTCGGCTAGTTCTTTTCGAAGTTCTTCGATCTTTGACTGCATTTTAGTTACCTCAATTATAAATAGAAAACGCTAAAAGATATACCTATTGGCGTTTTTTTGTTTAATTAGTCTTCGTCGCTGTCTTGCGCTGCTTTTTTCTTGTCGGCTTTGGCTTTTACTTTGACTGCGCGAGAAGTGCGGGCTCCGGCAGCTTTTTTGGCAGCGTCTTGGCGGGCACGGAACTTGTCGACGCGGCCTTCGATGTCAACTAGCTTTTCTTGACCGGTGAAGAAGGGGTGCGAAGTGCTAGTGATATGGAGTTTGATAATAGGATAGTCTTGGCCGTCTTCCCATTTGGTAGTTTCGTCAGACTTGATGGTCGATTTTGTGATAAATCGAAAGCCGTTGCCTAAATCTTCAAAGACAACTGGGCGGTAGTCGGTTGGGTGCAGGTTTGCTTTCATGTTCGGTAAGTGTACCGTATCTGTTAGCGTTTTTCAAGAGGCTACTCAAGAGTTATGTATTAAAACTGTCCGGCTAATACATATTGGAGTATAATCAAGCTAATAAACATAAGCAAAAAACAAACATGAGTGAAGATTTAGACGATAATACGGTTCCGCCATATCCCCATCAAGTTAGCGACGATGTTACAGCCGAGGATTTAGCTCAGCATTTTGGCGAAAATCCGGATATGTATCATGATGGTTTGCACGATCCAATTCATAGCATGATTGGGGACTTGGTTTTGGATGAACCCGACTTAGGAAATACGCCAGAAACCCCACCAGATGACAGCAGTGCTAGTGTGGGAAAGCGAGCTAATAAAAGCAGTTCTAATAAAGAAAATTCTGAAAAGCTCGTTCTACTATCTGTTGACCTAGATGACGCAGATCGTAAAAGCGGAGTATATGACCTGAGGAGTAAAATAGAACGTTTAGCTGAAAGAGATCCATCAATGTTTGAAGAAGCCAGAAGAGGTAGCAACGTAGCCTATTATCACCCAGAATATATAGAATATGTAGGCAGGCTAAGAGAGATTAGGCGGGGGCAGCGACAACAAATTGAGTCGCAAATGGCGCAACTTGACCCGTCAGCGAGTCCCGAGGAGCGGAGAAGAGCTTATATAGAGGCGACAGCCTTTAGCCCCGTATTGGCGGCTAGGTCTCTCCAAACCCTAGGGGTGCCAGATGATATATTTGGTATGGTTGAAACGATATTAACACCCGAAGAGTGCTCGGACGCCGCCGCGAGCCCTGAGCTATTTGGTGAAAGGCTTGAGCAACTTATAGTCACTCACCCGGATGCTCTACTTTGTTCAACATCACTGGTTCGCAACTTCTTAAACCCGGATCAAATAGGTAGAGCTATAGATAGAACCCTATTGATCAATCCACATGTGTTCGAAGGCAGTTTTAGTGTTGAAAGGGTAGTGTACTTACTCGACGACCCCAGGGATAAGGTAGAGTTTGTTATGAAGGTCTGTGGGGCAGCAGATCTGTTAGCAAGCTTCGTAATTAACAATCCGGATCTAAGAGAGATGATCGGCGATGCAAATGTAAAACTTGTCCTAGGTCGTTTAATCGAAAACGGCTATCCACAAATTATTACAAGCAATTTCCCAGAATATATAAAGGAAGGGTTAATGACCGAGGAAGATGTTGTGTTTTGGATGGACAGCTACCTTAGGGCAAATCAAGATGGCTTTAATGCAATCTATTCGCTAAGTAATATGTTGACGAAACAAACCGACGAAAAGAGATTGTCGGACGCAACGAATGAACGTGTTAGGCAGAATCTTGTGGAGATATTGCTGTCCCCAGATACCAGCGTTTATGACTTAAGAAAATTCTTAGACAACCCACAAACACCAGAACTACGGATGGTGGCTATAGAGTCTATCCGGGTCCAACTTGCGAAGGATCCACTAGGGATACTGGAATCACTTATTTACAGTCCCAATGTACGTGCCGAAGTATTGGGCGACGATGAAGTTCGAAGCATTATCTCAGATGCTATAAACAGCGCAAGCTCTGAAAATCGACTTTCGGCAAATAACCAACTTGTTGGTTTTCTCGTGCGGCTTCACTGCTATAGTCCCGAGGAAATCAGGCAGATGCTAGATTCGACGATGAATTCAAGGATGTTCTTTAGTGGACTCGGTGAACTCAATGGTTCTGATATATATAGCGAGCCAGAGATTGGGGAGATGTTTATTAGATATTTTAATGAGCTGCCACCTGATCTACAGTGCTATCACGTCGAGAATGCAATTGATTATTTTTCTCCTGAGGAAATCAGAGTATTATTTCGCTCACTCACTGAAGACGGGCACAACATTTATGTGTCCGCATCGCTTAGTGACAGGCTCGGCGAGATAGTAGGAGAAAATGAACTCAGGCAACATCCAGTGAGGGTAATGGAAGCCATACTTTCGGGAAAAGGCGATGTATTTGGAGCGTCCACAGCCATAGAGAAAATAGAAAGTAACTTAGGGCTGGCAGAAGCTAGGAAATATGCCGAGAGGTTCCTTGGGTTCAACCCTGAAGAGGCTATGTACATGGTTCAACGTCAAGATCGGCTATTCGACCCGACTCTTTTAGAGGAGTATTTTAACGAACAACTACTAACAGACGCCGGGCGAGGGCGAATAATCAGGGGATTTGGAATTAATAGTTCCGCATCAAGGTATTTAAGTCAGGAATCTCTAGCGGAAGTATTTATAAATCCTCCGATTGACAGTATGCATCAAGTATTACTGATTAGTAATATTGAACCTCTGTATTTAAGCCATGAACAATATGTCCAAATGGTCAATAGTTACTGCCGTATGAATCCTGCGCAAGCGATGCAATTATTGCCTGGATTGCAAAGAAAGTCACCAGAGCTTACCGCAGAACGATTGTTCGAAATAGCCTCTGAAGAGCGCGGAGTCGGTGTGATTGATAAATATCTGATAGAAACTATGAAACGGGCTAGCGAAAGTAGGCCGACAACTCGCAGTGCGCTACTGGGTGAGGCCGAGACCGTATACAGCATGTTAGCTCATGTTGAGAAATACGGCGGTAAAGAACAGCTACTTAAGTTTATAGCCGCAGAAAATAGCAAAGCCTCTCAGGCAATAGCTTATCTGGATATGTTTTATGCATCAAGAAGCCTAGATCCAGAGCTTGATTTTTCAAGTATTGGTTCGTCATCTGATTTGAGGAGAACGGCGTATAGATCAGTCATCAAAGCATGCGGTAAAGAAATTTCGGCAGATCAAGCCACCGATGAAAGACTCCAAGAACTGGATCAAGAACTGCGCGTATTGGCTGTTTATTTGGTGAACCATTCCAGCAGCCCAGAACATAGAGAGCTCGTTAGTGTGATGCTCGACCGCGTCGTTGCAGGAGATTATGTTGATTGGAGATCTGGCGGTGTAGACCCGGAAGCGCTTGCGGAAACAAAGTCAAAGGGATTACTACCAAAGACTCTAACGATACAACAGTTCAACGAGTGGCGCTCTTCGGAAACAACACGGCTTAGTGAGGTGTTCTCGGTTGATGCGGAACAAGCAGCAAATGAAATAAAACGTGTTCTAATTGAGAACGCACAGCATTTTAATGGCGCTCTAGATGACACTAGGGACGTTGGTGTAGAAATGCCTGACATCGGTAGACGTATAGAAGAACTTAATAAAACAAAACAGTTGTTGCGTAAATCGGAGCAAGATTCGGTTTCTGAGGCTCAGTTAGCCGAAGTAGAGGAAGAGGTTTCTATGCTGCGACAAGGACTTGTAGCTTTACAAATAATTGACGATGTCAGAGCTTTATCTCGAGTAGATGCTGATCAAGTGAAATCTGGAAGGATGTTGGGTCAAAATGGCACGAAAGCCAAAAGCATCGAACAAGTCATTGATAGGCTTAGAAAAAATTTAGGATCTGGTAATGCATTTGTTGCTGATCAACTAGGCGGAGCGCTAACTAGTTACTATGAGCAAACGGGCGAGAGACGGGACATTAGCGTTTCCGATGTCGCGGATTTCTTAACAACTATGCGGATAGGTGTTGAGCCACTAGGGTCGTGCCAGAATTATCGAAACGGTTCTATGAACGAAGCGTTATTAGGGTACACGGACCCTAATACAAAAATCATAGTTATAAGAAATGAAAAAGGATCCTTAATTGGTCGTGCAATATTTAGGCTACTTGAAGATGCTGAAGGTAAGCCGGGCTTGCACGTTGATACGATTTATAGCGTAGACATTAGTGATGGTGTGAAGCGCGCATTGTATGCACACGCAGTAGAGAAAGCTGAGAAAATGCAGATGCCAGTATATATCTCTCAAATGTCCCAGAACGAAGGAGGAATTGTAGTTAGTACTGACATTAAAGGTGTAACTGCAACGAATGTTGTCGACGAGCTTGCCTCGAATGGCTCAAGGGCGCCGTTTGTTTACGTGGACGCAAGTGGTGGAAGGCAGAAGAACGGCGTGTATAAAATCAACAGGTTGAAGTTACTGGGCTTAGAGACATCAGAATAGCGCCATATCTTCATCTTGATTTCGAAGTATCAATCTGTATAATTCGGTCAATAAGGAGAATACTTGGCAGAAACAAGCGAAGCTTTACGCATTCCGCATTTGGGCATAGATGCTAGCCTACCTGTGCCTGTTATTAGTTTGTCGGTTACCAGAGATTTAATGATTCAGGTAGAAAAAAGACTACCACAGCACCAAGAAACCATAAGCTTTTTGCTGAACCGTACAATAGTTATCGACAAGAGTACGGTGTCGGCTTCAGCTTCAGCGTGGGACATTGATTTTAATCCGATAGGCCAACAGCGTGATAAAAGCCTGCGAATGCTGGATCTAAAGTATTTAAATGACTTCCTAGCAGCTTATCTAAACTTCTCTTGGCTAGATAAAGACGACAGCGTGCCTGTCGCGGCATCTATAGGTAGTCACAAGGGTATGAACGGTACTGGCAAATTAGCGATGGAGGCAGAACTGCGTTGGCCTACTACTACAGAAGAGGAACTTATGCCATTAGTTTCCTCACTAATGCGCCGGGTGGCTTTTGGGCTTAATTATGTTGAACAGCAGCAACGAAAAAACGGATATAGACGACTAATATACGCGCAGATATGCCGAGAAAATGGAGTTACATTGGAGACAAACGAAACGGGGAGCTGTTCAATAGGGACAGACGGATTGGAATACAGAGCAGAAGAACCAATTTTCAAATTATCAGCTCATAACCTCTATGGGGTCGATCAGCAGATAATCTGCCTCACAGGAGTTTTGGCTATAGCACATGCGGATGACCTATTGCTTAAACAAAGTAATCTGGTAGAATAACAGTGTAATTAACGAAGTAGGAGCGGGAAAAATCCTCCTGATGCACACCTCGATAGGATGCAAAAGGTCTCTCGTTCCGATAAAGAAAGGATTTTATAGAAATGGCAGACAAATCTGTAGATATTAAGGACCTGCTCGAAGCAGGCGCGCACTTTGGGCACAAAACTAGCCATTGGCACCCAGCCATGAAGCCGTTTATTCATAGTCGTCGTGGTGACAACTATATAATTGACCTAACCGAGACAGTTAAGGCTCTTGAAACTGCCCTAACTTTCATAGAAGAGATTGTTGCCGGTGGCAAGCAGATTTTACTTGTGAGCACCAAGCGCCAGGGTCGCGACATCGTCAAGGCTACAGCCCTTAAGCTAAATATGCCATATGTTACGGAGCGTTGGCTTGGCGGAATGTTAACTAACCAAAACACAACTTCAGAGCGTATTAAGCACCTTGTCGACATTGAAAATAAAATGTCTAGCGGCGAACTGGCCAATAAATATAACAAACTTGAAGTTCAACGCTATCAAGAAGAGATTGATGCCATGAACATTAAGTTTGGCGGCATAAAAGACATGCCAAAACTACCTGGCGTCGTCTTCATTGTTGACATCCAGGAAGAATTCAACGCCGTAAAAGAGGCTCGTAAGCTCGGAATACCTACAGTTGCACTTGTCGATACTAACACTGACCCAAGACTAATAACGCACCCAATTCCAAGCAACGATGATGCCATAAAGACCATTCAACTAGTCTGTGATTATGTTGCTGGGGCAGTGTCACGTGGTGTAGCAAAACGAAAGCCAGTCGTAGAAGTAAAAGTCTAAAAAGAGGAAATAACAGTATGGATATCGAAACAATCAAGCGACTAAAAGATCTAACAGGCGTTGGATTAACCGATGCTAAGCAGGCATTAGTTGAAGCCAATGGCGATTTCGACACAGCACTAGCTGCAATGCGCAAAAAAGGCCTAACCAAAGCCGACAAACGCGGTGAACGAGAAGCTCGTAGCGGAGTGGTTTGGACCTATAACCACGACAATCGCATTGGAGTAGTTGTTGAAGTGAATTGCGAAACTGATTTCGTGGCTCGAAATGAACTGTTTACTAATTTTGCGAAAGACATTGCTATGCATGTTGCCGCCAGCAACCCAGAATTTGTATCTGATGCTGATATTACCGAAGCCGAAAAGAAGAAAGCCGAAACCGAGTTTTCGGACAAGGCAAAAGCTGAAGGTAAGCCAGAGAAAATGATCGCCGGAATAGTTTCCGGAATGCTCAAAAAACACTTTGCCGAAAAATGCCTGCTCGACCAGCCGTTTATCAAGAACCCCGAACAAGCAGTTGGGGATTATTTGAAGGAGCACATCGCGAAACTAGGCGAAAACATCGTAATCCGCCGTTTTAGCCGGATTGCACTAGGCGAAGTCACAACTGTTTAGGAGGCGTTCCCTGCGCCCCATTGCCATAAGGCCTCGTCCGTATCATCGGGCGCATGAGTTGGCAGGTAGTACGTGATATCGGGGCCTGCTTCATGGTTTAGCATGTTTCCGCGCAGTGTTCCGCTCCGCCCCCACCACGGACCCAATAGTGCCCTCAAAGTAGGTATTAGACCTGCTGTGTCTGAGCGAATTAGCAACATCTGGGCAGTTCCAATAAACTGGTGGTGTAGTTCGTCCCATCTGTTGCTGTGGCTACCACCGATACTCGCCATCTGGCTTAGTTTTAGGGCGTTATGACCCCATGCTCTCTGTACAAATTCATCAGTAATTGCAACAGCTACTGTTTCGCGGACGCTAGTAGCTCCGATTAGCCTGTGAAGTTCATGTAGGGTAATGTTGGTTATATTGGCAAGGGTTTCTGGCTCGGTGCCTGCTCGCAGAGGTAGCGCAATCTGCCCGTCTAAGGTTGTGTAGGTTTCTCGTAGGCACGGCTCACCTGTCACGGGGTGTATGCTTTGCGACCCATTACGCAACATCAGAAATGTCTCATGCCCGCTATCAAACCTATTCGCCATTATTGTGCATTTTCAAGTACTTTATTCGCCGTTGTGAGCGCCGGAGAGTCGACTGCACGAAAATATAGTAAGATCTTATTCTCGGCAGACTGTGTTAGCCCTAATGAAGATGCAACAGATCGAATCTTCTTAAGATTACTTGTATTATACTCCCCTTGGGCTAACTCGATTTCTACTATCGCATAGTCAATAAAATCTACTGTGTCGCAGCAGATTATCGTGCCTTCCAGTTCGTAAACAGCACGCGACGTGGTGAACTTCGCAATCGGTGTATAGCCAGCGACTGCAAGATCCTTAGCCGACTCCAGTTTTTGGATATGAAGTATATCGGATATGGACTGAGGGTTCGTATGTTCTATGTAGGTGCTCGAATGCGAGGTACCTACCTTGAGCTCCAGTATGCCGTCACGAGAACGAAGCCACATGTTATTTTTCATTAGAGGGTAGCGGGGAAGGTCAAAGTACTCATCTGTAAATTGAGTCATTTTACACAGAACCGCCATTTGCTTGATTTTCCCAACCGCTATATCGGGAGCAATAAATCGGAGTTCTGTTTCACTATGCGCCATTGCGCCATTGTCGTTCATTTATAGCTAGTGTATCATAGTCACATGTCGCAAAAACAAATGATTTTTTTCGCCGGTAGTAGTTCCGTACTTGGGCATAAGCAGGCTTTATATAATGAAATCATCACACAGATTCAAACGCTCGGGTACGATGTTCTTGATTCTTGGATAGTCGACCTTCTTAACGATAAGGAAGGATGTGCAAGCCGAGAGCAGGTGCTTGAAAGGCAGCAGAAGTTGCTCCGACAGGCGGATTACATGGTGGTTGAGTGTACCTCGCCCTCATTGGGGATAGGCTATCTCATGTACCAGGCAATTCATGAGCGCACCCCAATACTGTGTTTATATGACGCGTCATTAGGCAATGACGAGCTTTCGGATATGATAATTGGAAATCATTCAACTCTTATAACGCTTATAGGCTATGAGCCTACAAATGTTGGAGACCCCATAAAGGCATACTTTGCATCTCCTCCAGACGACAATCTGTATAAGTTTAACTTCTTGGCAACTAAAGAGATACTCGTCTACATCGAGGAGGGTGCATTAAGTTCCGGACTTTCAAAATCTGACTTTTTGCGGGGTGAGATCAAGAAGAGACTTATTTCGAAGAATAAATAACATCAATTTGATATCTATTCTTATGAATCTTAAATTAAAGCTGTAAACTGTAAACAATAAACTGTAAACTAACTCATATGACAAACGACATACTAGCCAAAGCAAAAAGTGAATTTGGGGCTGCACTAGCTCGACTCGAAGAAGAACTTAAGAAAATCCGAACCGGCAGGGCGCATCCGAGTATGCTCGACGGCATAGTTGTGACAGCTTATGGCGCAGAAATGCCGCTAGTAGCCGTTGGGACAGTATCGGCACCAGAGGCGCAGTTGCTGCAAATTACGCCTTTTGACGCCGGTAATTTGCAGGCTATTGCCAGCGCTATACGAGACGATCAATCTTTGGGGTTAAACCCAGCCGACGACGGGCGCGTTATCAGAATCCAGGTGCCAGCACTAACAACCGAGCGCCGCCAACAGATAGTCAAGCAACTGTCCGACAAGAGTGAAGAATGCATGGTCCGCATGCGTAGTGCTCGACATGAAGCCCTAAAAGAGGCAAAAAAAGCCGCGACCGACAAGCAAATTAGTCAAGATGACGAGCATCGCCTCGAAAAACAGGTCGATGAGGCTATCGGTGAAATGAAGGTGAAGGTCGATTCCTGTCTCGCGGTTAAAGAAAAAGAAATCATGACCCTCTAGGGTATAATTATGGCTACTATGTCTGAAATTGCGCCTAATCATTTAGCTTTTATTCTCGATGGCAACCGCCGTTGGGCTAAGGCTCGGGGTTTACCAACACTTTTTGGGCATCAAAGGGGTTATAAAACTTTCCTTAAGATGGTGGACGCCTCGTTCGAACGGGGTGCAAAATATGTCTCGGCGTTCATTTTTTCGACGGAAAACTGGTCTAGAACCCGTGAAGAAGTCGATTATTTAATGGATCTAGCACTACAAGTTTTTACCAAAGACCTGAAAAGCGTGCATAAAAAAGGTATTCGGATTTGTTGGTTCGGTATAAAAGACAAACTGAGCCAAAAACACCTTACAGCCATCGCCGAAGCCGAAGAATTAACCAAGGACAATACTTACGGCACGCTCTGCGTTTGCTTTAATTATGGCGGAAAACAAGAAATCGTAGACGCTACTAAGAAGATCGTGGCTTCTGGAATCGCCGCCGACAAGATTACGACTGAAGATATTGCCAAGAATTTGTATCACCCGGAAGTTCCAGACGTTGACCTAGTCGTCCGAACGTCAGATGAGCACCGAATCAGCAACTTTTTGCTATGGCGCTTAGCGTATTCGGAGTTTATGTTTGTCAAAAAACACTGGCCGTCTTTTAGCGCTAAAGATCTCGACAAGGTTTTGGAAGAATATTCGTCTCGGACCCGCCGTTTCGGCAAATAAACCGACGAAAGTCCTATATACTAGACATCAATGGGGTTATTAATATTAGGGTTAGTACTTTTCTTATTACTGGTGGTCTTACACGAGTTTGGTCATTTTATTGCCGCACGGCGGGGTGGGGTGGAGGTAGAGGAATTTGGGATTGGCTTCCCGCCTACTTTATTTAGTAAGCATTTTAAGAACCATAGAACTAAGTACACCTTAAACTTACTCCCTTTGGGCGGTTTTGTACGTCTAAAAGGCGAACACGACAGCGACAGTACTCCAGGTAGCTACGGCGCTGCGCGTATGAAGACCAAAATAAAAATAATGTTAGCAGGCGTTGGTATGAACTTCGCTATTGCGTGGTTTGTACTGTTGATACTGTGCGTGATCGGCATCCCTCAGCTACCTTTGCCTGGTGGAGAGAAGCAATTTAAGATCGCAAGTGATAGCCACGAGACTTCTAGTAGTTTATTTGTGTCGTATGTTGAGTCTGGTTCGCCGGCCGACAAAGCTGGGCTCAAAGTTCGGGATCAGATCATTAGTCTAGACGGCAAAAAAATAGTTACAGAAAATAATCTGCGAGAATCGACCCAATCATTAGCGGGCAAGCAAGTAGAGATAGAATATCTGCGGAACAAACAGACAAAAACAATCGATGTTAATCTTCGTGACGATGCGACTGTTGACGCAAGTAAGAGTACTGACCTACCGAAGGGTTATCTGGGGGTCCTACCATATGAATATCGAGTAGTGCGCTCGACATGGTCGGCGCCGATAGTAGCCGCCGGGCTAACATATCAATATTCGAAAGTAACATTGCAGGGTTTGGGGGGTGCAATCAAGAATTTGGTCACTGGGAACGCCTCTGAAGCCAGCCAAAATGTATCTGGTCCAGTCGGTATCTTCTTTGTCCTCAAAGACGGCAGCTCGCTGGGATATCGCTATGTGCTTCTAATTGTGGCGTTGCTTTCACTGACGCTAGCGATTATGAATGTTTTGCCAATCCCAGCCCTTGACGGTGGGCGGCTTTTTGTGACGCTGCTATTTCGCAAACTCAAGAAACCTCTAACACCTAAAATCGAAGAGCGGATACACGGTACCGGCTTTGCAGCTCTCATGATCCTTTTTGTATTAATAACAGTGGTTGATGTCAGGCGATTCTTCTAGCACTTCTGTAAGCTCGATACGGTGGTGGTCGGCACTTTTGTTTAGTGTATCGGCATACCTTGCCTCGATATTGATGATCGGAGTGGTGGCGACTCTTTTTACGAATAACACCACACTCTCTAATAGCTTGCTTTATGCCGTGAGTTCGACAATTCTACTCCTTACAACGGTTTTATTTTTGCATTTCAGAAAGATAAAATTAAAGGATTTCTTAGGCAAATTTGTATTAAAACAAATCTTATTTACTCCACTTTATTATCTTGGGTACATCGTTTTGTCGAGAATCGCGCAGACTGCTGTCGGGTTATTACCTAATGTTGACATTAACCAAAAGCAGGATTTTGGCTTAGAGTCGAACAATCCTTGGGGGCTTGTGGCGATATTTATAGCGCTAGTTATCTTACCTCCGCTTAGCGAGGAAGTGCTTTTTAGGGGGTTGCTATATCGGACATTTAAAAGACCATTCGGCAAAATTGCCGCCGCGTTAATTATTAGCTTTTTATTTGGGGTGGCGCACGGGCAGTGGAACGTCGCAGCCGACACTTTCGTACTGTCACTGGTGCTGATTTATCTTCTCGAGAAAACAAACTCGCTATGGCCGTCTATAGCACTCCACTTTTTTAAAAATACAGTCGCATTCTTGTTGGTTTTTGTGTTTCACGTCTCTTGAGCGTAAAATAACTTGGTACAAATGAAAACTACTCAACTACTCACCAAAACACGCAAAGAAGTCCCTAGTGACGAAACCTCTAAAAACGCTCAACTGCTGATCCGAGCTGGCTATATCTATAAAGAAATGGCCGGCGTTTATACGATGTTACCGCTCGGACTTATTGTGCTTAACAAAATCGAGCAGATTATCAGGGAAGAAATGAACGAAATTGGTGGGCAAGAGATGCTCTTGACGACGCTGCAGCAAAGCAACTCCTGGGAGGCTTCGGGCCGTTGGGACGACAAAGTTATGGATGTTTGGTTCCGAACGCAACTAAAGTCTGGCGCGCAACTGGGCCTTGCGCCAACCCATGAAGAGCCTCTTACTGAGATTATGAAAAACCATATAACTTCTTATAAAGACCTTCCGAAATATGTTTATCAGTTTCAGACGAAGTTTAGAAACGAATTAAGAAGTAAGAGCGGGCTGATGCGTGGTCGCGAGTTTCTAATGAAAGATCTCTACTCGTTTTCAAAAGATAAAGCCGAGCATGATAAGTTTTATGAAACATGCGCCAGCGCCTACTCAAAAATCTTTGCTCGTATAGGAATCGGTGACATAACATACAGAACTTTTGCCAGCGGCGGAAGTTTTAGCAAGTATAGCGACGAATTCCAAACCATTAGCCCAGTAGGGGAAGACTCCATTCATGTTCATCAGGGCCAGAAACTAGCCGTCAACGACGAAGTCTATACCGACGAGGTAATGGAAGACTTGAAGCTTGATAAGAAGGACTTAAAGGAGCAGAAGGCTGTTGAAGTTGGTAATATCTTTACGCTTGGAACAAAATACTCCGAAGCACTTGGCCTCAAGTTTGTCGACGAAGACGGGAGTGAACAGCTGGTATTTATGGGTAGCTATGGTATTGGCCCGAGTCGGCTGATGGGCCTACTTGCTGAACACTTTGCCGATGAGTCGGGTCTTGTCTGGCCGGAGTCTGTCGCACCATATCAAGTTTATTTAGTGGCGGTTGGTCAGTCGGAGGCGGTTGTCTCGGCCAGCAACAAACTTTACGAAGAACTCACCCAAAAAGGCCTCGAAGTTCTATATGACGACAGGGAAGATGTCCGGCCGGGTGAGAAGTTTGCAGATGCCGATCTACTTGGAATACCAACGCGGGTTGTGGTTAGTGAAAAAACACTAGCCGAAGCCTCGGTTGAACTAAAAAAGCGTACCTCAAAAGAACTAAACATAGTAAAAATTACCGAAGTCGTTGATTTGCTATACAAATCTGTAAACTAACGATATAATCGTGCGGTTAATAGTATTCTCGGCTGAGCATTTAAGATATCTTTATAGGAAATCCATGAATAAACAATATAGTCTAACCAACGAGGGTGTGGGTGAGTTGAACAAAGAACTCACTAAACTAACTAGTAAAAAAGGCGATTTAGCAGAGGCTATTCGAACTGCTCGTGAACAGGGTGATCTTGGGGAGAACGCAGAATATCAGACAGCAAGATCAGAGCTAGAACGTGTTGAAGCTAGAGTCGTAGAGATTGAACATATTCTCTTGAATATGTCGATTATTGCAAAGCCCAGAAGTGGCGGTAAAGTCCAGCTTGGCTCAAAAGTAACCTTAAAAGGGTCAGGAAGTAAGAATAAAGAGTTTAGAGTAGTAGGAACAGTAGAAGCAGATCCATTGAATGGCAAAATATCTGACGAATCACCGATAGGACGTGCTTTAATCGGGAAAAGCGTAGGTGACAAAGTCGAGATCTCTACCCCTTCAGACTCGACCGAGTACAGAATTTCTGGCATCAGCTAAGATGACAAAGTTAAATTCTAGGGGTAAGCGAAATTTAAAGATCCTGTTTTCGGTATTCGCGACTCTCCTAATCGCCGTAACCCTGGCTTTTTTATATGTTTATTTCCCAGTAGTTGGAATAATCGCCTCAAGCTTTTACGTTTTGTTTATCGTATTAGTTAAACGAATGGCCGAAAAGTCCAAAGCCACCTTTTTGGATACTTATAACAACGCCGTTGGCGGCCTACTTGCTGATCTGTTCTTTACCTGGTGATATTTGTCGACAGACTGTCAACCGTAAACTGTATACTGTAAACTATTATCTAAATGGCTACCCTTAAAGATTTTCGCGATGAGCGACTAAAAAAACTAGAAGCTTTAAAAAAGCTTGGCGTTGACCCATATCCTGCAAAATCTAATCGTACCCACGCTACTCAAAGCATCGTGGCCGAATTTGCCAAACTTGAAGGCGACGTGGTGACTCTTGCGGGGCGTGTCACTTCTATTCGCAAATTCGGTAAACTTGCATTCATCGTAATTAAAGACGATAGTGGCACCTTGCAACTGTTTGTTAAAGAAGGGAACACCGATGATAGTCCGGACCGCTCGAACTCAGAACTAAAGATGCCTGACGAGATCGGTCTTTTAGATACCGGGGACTTTGTTGAAGCAACCGGTAAAGTAATAAAAACCCAAACTGGCGAGATATCTGTAGATGTTAAAAAGCTGCGCATACTATCTAAAGCACTCAGGCCAATGCCGTCTTCGCAGGATGGTTTTACGGACAAAGAACAGCGGTTGCGTCGTCGTTATGTAGATATGAATGTCAACGAGGACGTACGGCAACGGTACATTCGTCGAAGCAAGTTCTGGCAAGCTACGCGCGACTTTTTGAATAACGAAGGCTTTATAGAAATTAACACCCCAGTCCTGGAACACACGACAGGCGGAGCCGACGCTAACCCGTTCGTAACCCATATGGACGCAATTGATCAAGATTTATTCCTTAGAATTAGTCACGAGTTGCCACTAAAGAGGTTAGTCGGGGGCGGCTACGAAAAGGTCTATGATATCGGCCCACGTTTTAGAAACGAAAATTATTCTGATGAGCACTTGCCTGAGCACATCGCCATGGAATGGTACTGGGCCTACGCCGACTGGAAGGCCGGGATGGCATTAATGGAGCGAATGTTCAGTGTTGTGCTAGAGAAAACTTTCGGTACTCTAAAGTTTGATATTCGAGGTTTCAAGATTGATTTTGCGAATAAATGGCAAGAGATCGACTACTCTGAAGTTATTAAAAAGAATTTCGATATAGATATCTTTGATTGCACTCTAGAGCAGATCCAAAAAGCCTTAAAAGACAATAAGCTTGAAGTCGAGAAAACCGATAATATTAGTCGTGGTATCGATAAGTTATGGAAGAAAGTGCGAGCTAGCGTTGCAGGACCAGCCTGGCTGATCAATACGCCAGAGTTTATTAGCCCGCTGGCAAAAACCAACCCTGACAATCCAAAAACTGTGCAGCGGTTTCAGGCTGTGATCGCCGGCAGTGAACTTTGCAACGGCTACAGCGAGTTAAACGACCCAGTCGATCAGCTAAATCGTTTTCTAGAGCAACAAAAAATGCGTGACGAAGGTGACGACGAGGCGCAGATGCTTGATATCGATTATGTCGAGATGCTGGAGTATGGCATGCCACCAACTTGCGGCCTAGGGTATTCCGAACGCGTGTTTTGGTTTTTTGAAGGTGTAACCGCTCGTGAAGGGGTGCCTTTCCCGAACCTCAGAACAGAAACAGACGAGACTACCAAAAGTATCTATCCTAGTGTCAAGTTCGACAAATGACGGATACAATATATCTTGCTGCTGGTTGCTTCTGGGGAACGCAGTATTATTTTGACCAAATTCCCGGAGTTCTGGAGTCTACAGTCGGCTATATGGGCGGACATGTTGACAACCCAACCTACGAGCAAGTTTGCTATGAAGACACAGGTCATACCGAGGCCGTTAAAATTGTCTTTGACCCTGCCGTAGTGCCGTTAATCAATTTGCTCGAGCAGTTTTTCTACATGCACGATCCTACACAGTTAAACCGTCAAGGGCTAGATACGGGATCTCAATATCGTTCGGCTATTTTCTATGCCTATGACGAACAAGAACGGGTGGTAAGTGAGGTGATTACTTCGTCGAAAAGTAAGTTTAAAGACCCAATCGTGACAGAAGTCTCTAAAGCAGGTACTTTTTGGCCAGCCGAAGAGTATCATCAAAAATACACCGAACGCACTGGGCGCGGAGTATGCCATGTTGCATATAAGGACCTAACTAAATGAGAGTACATAGATTTTATATAGACAAAGAAACTAGTCGCGAAGTTCAGAAGTTTGGCGAGCAGAGAATGTGGCTACAGGATAAAGCCCTAATGCACCAATGGAGCAAAGTTTTAAAGTTCCGAGTTGGTGAAAACGTTGGCTTGTTCAATGACGAAGTGGAATATATTTATTCAATCACCGAATTTGCTGCTGACGAAATTTCTCTTGAACGAGTAACGGAAAGTGCGCGCAAGTTGCCGAACAAACAATTATTATTAGCTTGGAGTATGATTAAAAAAGATAATAACGATATTGTTTTGCAAAAGGGAACAGAACTCGGCGTCACCCATTTTGTGCCACTGCTTGCTGAACGGAGTGAAAAAACAGGCTTTGATGAAGCTAGGGCGCTCAGAATAGTAATTGAAGCAGCCGAGCAGTGTGGGCGCAGTGACATCCCGATAATTGAAGAAATGTTGAGCCCCGAGGAATGTGTCGGGCGATTTTCTAAGCACTACGAGCTTTATATTGCAGACAAGGAAGGTCAACCATCCAACTGTAGCGACGACAAGCCGTGCGGAGTTTTGATAGGTCCAGAAGGTGGCTGGAGCGAAAAAGAACTAGCCTATTTCAAACAAGAAAATGTCTTAGGGATTAAACTAGGAGATTTGACTCTTCGGTCCGAAACTGCCGCAATAGTTGCGGTTCATGCGCTACAATAACCTCATGGCATGGGGAAGATCAGCGAGTTATAAACCGGGGCAGACGGGGGTCTATAAACTTAGCCGAAGCAAGATTGAACTGTTCGTGCAGTGCCAACGTTGTTTTTGGCTGGGCGAGAGGCTGAAAATAAAGCGCCCAAGCGGCCCGCCCTTCCAAATCAACAAGGCTGTTGATGAACTTATGAAAAAGGAGTTCGATAGCTACCGGACGAAGGCTGAACCGCACCCTCTAATGGTCGAAAACAGCATTGCAGCTGTGCCAATGCAACATGCCGATCTTGACAAGTGGCGCCACAACTTTACAGGCGTGTCGACTGTCCATACTGCTACAAATTTATATATTTTTGGTGCAATTGACGATGTCTGGATCGACAGCAAAGGCAAGGTTATGGTTGTTGACTATAAGGCGACCTCCAAAGCAACCGAGGTAAACTTAGATTCTGATTGGCAGATTGCCTATAAACGGCAAATGGAGATCTATCAGTGGTTGCTGAGGCAGAACGGCTTTGATGTAAGTGACACAGGCTACTTTGTCTACACTAATGGTCGCTTAGACCTGGATGGCTTCTTTGATAAGATAGAATTTCGAACCAAAATCATCCCATACACCGGTTCGAGCGAATGGGTCGACTCGACAATAGTTGATATGAAAGCTTGTTTAGAAAGCGAAATGCCGGCAGTAGGCGTGGCGGCTATGGGCGGTGAATGCGAACATTGTGCCTACGCCCGCGCTCGCACCCAATTAACTCTTAATGCAATCAAAAAAAAGTAAGTTCTGACTGTAAACTGTAAACAGTAAACTGTATACTGATATTTATGCTCGATATCCAATTTATCCGAGACAACCGAGACCAAGTAAAGACAAGCGCGAAGAATAAGGGCGCCAAGGTCAATGTCGATAAACTACTTGAACTCGACGACGCTCGCCGCAAACTACTTGCCGAGATTGAGGATCTGCGGAAAACACGCAACCAGCTGAATGAGGCCGCCAAAGGCCAGAGGCCAAGCGAAAAGGATATCGAAAAAGGCAAAAAACTTAAATACCAACTGGCAGTTTTAGACAAACAGTTCGCCGTAGTTGACGAAAAGTTTTTAAAAGCCCTGAAACAGGTTCCGAATATGCCAACCGACGACACACCTGTCGGCGCCTCCGAGGACGAAAATCAAGTTGAGTATGAATGGGGCGACAAGCCAAAGTTTGACTTTGAGGCTAGAAGCCATTGGCAAATTGGCGAGGAGAAGGGCTGGATAGACAAAGAGCGGGCTGCCAAAGTAACGGGCTCGAGGTTTACTTATCTTAAAGGTAATTTGGCACTTTTAAGTAACGCCATGATGCGCTATGGAATCGACACCTTGTCTGACGAAACGATTTTAAAGCAGGTAGCTAAAGAAGCTAAGCTTAATGTTTCTACGAAACCATTTGTCTTTGTGTTGCCACCACTGATGATCCGCGAAGAAGTCTATGATGCCATGGATAGACTCGAGCCAAGAGACGATCGCTATCAGATTGCCGGAACAGATTTATGGCTCCAAGGCAGCGCCGAGCATGTGCTTGGGAGTATGCATTTTGACGAAGTCTTAAGGTCAGAAGATCTGCCGGTCCGGTATGTTGGCCTGGCTACAAGCTTTCGCCAAGAGGCAGGATCGTACGGCAAGGATATTGAAGGGATTGCACGTTTACATCAATTCGAAAAGCTAGAGATGGAATCACTGTCAGCACCTAGTGACTCCCTAAACGAACACTTGTTTATGATCGCATTACAAGAATATCTTATGCGCCAGTTGAAGATCCCGTACCGCAAACTACTGAAGTGTACTTTTGATATCGGCAAGCCAAATGCTCGCGGTGTCGATATAGAAGCCTGGCTACCAAGCCAAGAAAAGTATATGGAGACGCACACCGCTGACTACATGACAGACTATCAAGCTAGGCGTTTAAAAACTCGGTTTAAGTCAGTGGATGGCAACATAGAGTTTGTGCATACTAACGATGCCACAGCATTTGCCCAGCGTCCTCTGATTGCTATCATCGACAACTTCCAAACAAAAGACGGAGAGGTTAAGGTTCCACAAGTTCTTGTCCCTTATATGGGAGGTAGAACGGAGCTATGATTCGAAAGATTGAGATAAGTGGGATACACCTAGAAGTAGACAGCGATCTACAGAAATATATAGTTAAAAAAATTCGGAAAATGGAACGACTTGTTCCGAAAACCTCACGCACTAGTTTGCACGTAGAAGTAAAACTAAAAGAAGAAAAAACTAAAGGCAAAAAACACTGCCACTGCGAAATAATAATGCATCTTCCTCAAGTTGATCTAACCGCTCGGGAAACTACAGTTAACATGTTTGCAGCTGCAGATATTGTGATAGCGAAATTAAAGTCACAGCTAGAGAAATATAGGTCAGTACACCGCGATCATGGAATTGGCAGGAAGAATCGTAGGATCCGAGGTTTCTTTGGAAAAAATTAGTTCGCGCTAGAGACATTGATTAAGGTACAATAGGCGCTAGTCTAACGGACGTGATTTAGGAGTTTAGAACTTACATATTTATGAAAAAGATTTTTAAACGAATCCTCGGAGATCCTCAAGTAAAAACGCTCAAACGATATAGAGCGAGGGTTTTGGATATTAATAAACTTGAAGCAAAATATAAAAAACTAACCGACAAAAAATTAGCAGAACAAACCACCGTACTTAAGAAAAGGCTAGAACGCAAAGAAACACTTGATTCGATAATGCCAGATGCCTTTGCGTTGGTTCGAGAAACTGCTAAAAGGGTCCTCGGGCAACGACACTTCGATGTTCAGCTTATAGGTGGCATCGCACTCCATGAGGGCAATGTAGCCGAAATGCGTACAGGCGAAGGTAAAACACTTGTTGCGACACTGCCCCTATATTTAAACGCGCTAGACGGCAGGGGCGCGCACCTAGTTACAGTCAATGATTTCTTAGCGCGTCTGCACGCTGGATGGATGGGTGGAATTTATAACTTCTTAGGTCTAAGCGTTGGTGTAATAATGCCTGACGCTTCATATATATATGATCATAAATTTAGCGATGACACTCATGACGACCCTCGCTTTAGTCACCTTAAACCCTGCAGCAGACAAGAGGCTTACGGGGCAGATATAACCTATGGAACAAACAACGAATTCGGTTTTGATTATTTACGAGACAACATGGTTCGAGAGCCAGCTCAACTACGCCAAAAGGAACTAAATTTTTGCATCGTGGACGAAGTCGACTCCATACTTATCGATGAGGCTAGGACCCCACTTATTATTTCGGCGCCGTCAACAACTAGCGGCACTGCCTATGTGCAATTTTCAAAAATTGCCGCTCAATTAAAGCCTGACCATTATGTAAAAGACGAAAAACTTAAGAGCGTCCACCTGACCGACGAAGGTGTTACAAAGGTCGAGAAACTTCTAGGTATCTCTAATTTGTATGCGCCCGATAATGTTAGGTCTATATATCACCTAAATCAGGCTTTAAGAGCTCAGGCTCTATTCGAGCGAGACAAGGATTATGTTGTTACAAAAGATGGCGAAATTGTTATTGTCGATGAGTTCACCGGTCGACTACTAGCTGGACGAAGGTACAACGAGGGTCTGCACCAGGGAATTGAAGCAAAGGAAGGCGTAAGAGTTCAGGAAGAATCGATGACACTAGCGACAATTAGCTTCCAAAACTACTTTAGGTTATATAAAAAGTTATCTGGAATGACCGGTACGGCCGCCACCGAGAGTGAAGAGTTTCATCAAATATATTCTCTAGAAGTTATTGAGATTCCGACGAACATGCCGTCGATCAGGAAGGACCATTCGGACCGAATCTATCGAAGCGAAAATGCAAAATTTCGGGCCGTTGTCGAAACGGTTAGCGAACTACACAAGAAGGGACAACCCGTATTACTTGGGACAGCTTCAATAGAAAAAAATGAACATCTTAGCCGGCTCTTAACCAAGGCAAGTATTCCGCACCAAACTCTTAATGCCAAGAACAATGAACGCGAAGCCAAAATAATTGCAGGTGCCGGCCAGAAGAAGGCAGTTACTCTAGCTACTAATATTGCCGGTCGAGGCACTGATATAGTGCTCGGAAACGGCGTAGTTGAACTCGGCGGGCTGTTTGTGCTTGGGTCTGAGAGACACGAATCTCGTCGTATCGACAATCAGCTACGGGGTAGATCTGGGCGCCAGGGAGACCCAGGAGCTACTCAGTTTTATGTATCAACCGAAGATGATCTAATGAGAGTGTTTGGAGGCAATCGCTTGGGGATGATTATGGATAGAATGAGGGTCGACGAAGATACACCTATCGAAAATCGTATCGTCAGTAAAACCCTAGAGAGTGCTCAAAAACGTGTAGAGGGTTTCAACTTCGATTCACGTAAAAATATTGTGCAGTACGATGACGTCATGAATCGTCATCGTCTAGCAACCTATTCGACTAGACGTAAGTTACTATTGAACACAGATATTAAAGAGCTCGTAGGTACATTCATTGAGGAAGAATCGGGGAGACTAGCAGCGCTTCCAGGTCTTGACGATACTTACGAACAACAGATAAAGGACACTTTTCCTTTCGATGAAAAGACCCTAGACAGGTTATTTGATGCCGACGCCGACAAGTTTAGTAGAGTATTGAAACTAGAAGCTACCGAACTATACAAAAAGCAGGAAGATCTATTCGGTTCAGAAGTTATGCGCGCGATCGAGGGCGATGTTTATCTACAAATTCTCGACAACCTTTGGATGCAACATCTCGAAAGCATGGATCATCTAAGAGAGGGTATACGTTGGTATGGCGTAGGACAGCGCGATCCGCTCGTTGAATATCGCAGACAGTCACAACTGCTATATGACGATATGTCTGGAAAACTACGCTTTGATGTAGTTCGACATCTGTTCCACGCTAGACCAGTTACTCAGGCGGAGCTTAACCAACCAGTCGAGACCGACCTAACCCGCGCAGCAAAGGGATCTATTAGTAATGCCGACAAGATTGTGGAGACATCAGATTTAAGTAACGAAGACTTCAAAAAACCTGCCCAAAAACCCAAGAGCAAGAATCCTTCAAGTCGTCGAGAAGCACATAAAGCCGAGAGAAAAAGACGAGCCAAGGGCCGGCGTAGATAATGATAAGCTCCAAAGACCATAAAGTTTATAAGAAAAAGCTAAGTAACGGAGCTGAAGGGCTTCTGATCGACATCCCTGGCGCTACTGTAATGACTTTCGAATTCTGTTTCCGTGCAGGAAACTTTTTGATGGATCGAAAGAAATGGGAAACGCCTCATATAATGGAGCACATGTCGCTCGGCGCAAATTCTAGATATAAGAAAGCACGGCTTTTTGAGGCTGAGTTCAAGAAAAATGGATCGTACAGCAATGCTCATACATCGCCTTATCATGTATGGTATGACGCCGAATGCGCTGACTTTGAGTGGGAGCGAATCTTGGATCTCTTGACTCTAGCATTCTCGGAGCCACATTTTTCGACCGAGGAATTCAAGGCCGAATGCGGAAACGTAAGGGACGAATTAATCGGTCGGTCTAATAATCATGGACGGACACTGAGCCTTGCCATGTACGAAGCTTTTGGAATGTTAGCGATGCCAGACAAAGAAGGCGTCAAACTTATGCAAAACGTCACGCTCAATGACGTTAAAGAACATCACAAGAAGACCCATACCACATCAAATATGAGGTTTATTATAGCTGGGAATTTACAAGGACGGATGACCTATATCGAGGAATTTTTGTCAAAAATTAAATTGCCAAAAGGTAGAGGCTTAATAGATATCCCAACCGAGAGGCCGTCAAAGTTTAAAAAAGCTATATATATACCACGCACAAGCGTCAGTAATATTTATTTTGACCTCACTACGTTTACGAGCAAGAGATTCAAAGACGCTGACTGGGACGCCGCGTCGATCGCAAACAACATCCTAACAGAAACACTTTATTCAAAAATACTTGGCGAGGCTAGGGAGCAGGGCTTAGTTTATAGTATGGCGTCTGGTTTTGGCCAGTATAAGTCATTTATCGACTGGGGAATAATTGCACAAGTTCAACAAGAGAATCTACCGGCACTTTTTGAAATAATCGTCCGTCAGTTAAAGAAAATAAAGAGTGGTGACGTGGACGATGCTGACATCGAGGCCGCCAAACAATACGCACTAGGACGCTACCAACGGGGAGCGCAAACTGTAGGGGGAGTAATGGCCGGCTATAGTTCTAGGTATTTCTTCGAAGGCGGCGTCACTGACTATTTTTCCTACCCCGAAAGACTTAAGAAAGTGAAAAAGGCTAAAGTTACAGAGGTTATGCAAGCAATGTTTGAGGATAATATTTGGGGGCTTGGTATATTAGGAACGGCCAACGCCGAGCTCCGTGCGCTTGCCGAGGAAAAGGTTTCGTCTTTATGGCAACCATAGATTCGGTTAAAAAAGAAATTGCCGAGTTAAAAAACGAGATTGACATAGCCTATAAAATCATTGAAGGTGAAAAATTGCTTACGGAACTAGATGGTTTAAAAGAAGAAATGAAGGCCGAGAGTTTTTGGAGCGATAATCAAAAAGCCGCACTTGTTAGCAAACAGTCATCTAAGCTTGAATCGCGCTTGACACCCTGGATAAGTCTAAAGAATCGAATTGACGATCTTCGGGAGCTTGCTGATTTGTCGGATGATTCGATAATCTTGGATTTAAATCGTGACCACGAAGATGTCAAAAAGTCATTCGATGAGCTTAAAAGCGAACTTAAATTATCTGGAAAATACGATGATTACGACGCGATAGTTAGCATCCATAGCGGCGCCGGTGGAACCGATGCACAGGACTGGGCGGAGATGTTAGAAAGAATGTACCTGCGCTGGGCCGAAAGAAACAAGATAAAGGTTGATGTAATAGATCGCACTACCGGTGAAGAAGCCGGTATAAAAAGCGTTAACATGCTGTTTAACGGCTCGTTTGCATTCGGAAAACTAAAGGGTGAGCACGGAGTACACCGTTTAGTCCGTTTGAGTCCCTTCAACGCCGATAGTTTACGCCAAACTAGTTTTGCCAAAGTCGATGTAACGCCCAAAATAGATTCACCCTCAGAGGTAGTAGTAGATGAGAAAGAGTTAAAGGTTGATGTATACCGTAGCGGCGGCAAAGGCGGACAGTCAGTCAACACTACTGACTCCGCAGTCAGGATTACGCACCTGCCAACAAATATCGTAGTAGCAATTCAGAATGAGCGCTCACAGCTTCAAAATCGCGAAACAGCCATGACAATCCTAAGATCAAAGCTTGTTCAGTTGCAGCTCGAACAGCACGCTGAATCTCTAGCAGAATTAAAAGGACCAAACGAACAGGCGGCATGGGGTAACCAGATACGAAGCTACGTTTTACATCCCTACAAAATGGTTAAAGATCTTCGGACTAATTTTGAGACCAGTAACACCGAAGGTGTACTTGCCGGTGATATCGATGGTTTTATCGACGCCTACCTAGAGCATTCTCTCGGGAAATAGTGGCGAAGTTTTAGGGTCAAAAAAGGCGTTAGAGGCTTAAATTTGCTATAATAAAGCTTGTGATTTTATTTGATAGAGTAACCAAGAATTACCCGCGACGTGGCAGCGCGATTGAGAACGTTTCAATACACGTTGAGGCTAAGGAGTTTGTGATAATCGTCGGTCCTAGTGGCGCCGGAAAGAGCACCATACTAAAGCTTTTGACTCGTGAAGAAAAACCAACTAGCGGAAAGATTATAGTCGGCGGCGTAGATTACGAACACCTAAAAGACCGCGAGATCCCGATGTTGCGTCGTAAGATTGGCGTTGTCTTTCAAGACTTTAAACTCTTGCCTAATAAAACAGTTTTTGAAAATGTGTCTTTTGCACTTGAAATTGTGGGGCATAGCAACCGCGAGATTAGCCATACTGTTCCTAGAGTTTTAGAGATTGTTGGTCTATCCGGAAAGGAACATCGCTACCCACTAGAATTGTCTGGCGGAGAACGCCAGAGGGTTGCGATTGCAAGGGCTATTGTTCGCCAACCGAAAATTTTAATCGCTGACGAGCCGACAGGGAACTTAGACCCTGGACATGCCTGGGACGTTATTAGAGTTCTCGAGAAAATAAATAAGTACGGTACAACCGTTCTACTCACTACTCATAATCAAGACATCGTAAATCGCTTAAAGCGACGCGTTATTACAATTAAAGACGGACAGGTTGTAAGCGATAAAGCCAACAGTGGGTACAAAAAATGAAACGCAAGCTCATCACTCTTCGTAGGCTAACAATATCCGGCATCCAGAATTTTTTTAGAAACTCTTGGTTGAGTGTCGCCGCAACAGCCGTCATGATAGTCGCCTTAACAATTATCTTAGGAGCAATACTTATTAATGTCACGGCTCGAAATGCTATTAAAGAACTATCCAAGGACATTAAGGTATCTATTTACTTCCAAGATGATGTTGTCCAGGCACAGCGCGATAAGTTGATGGTCTCCCTAAAGGCCAATAAAGCGGTAGTTGATGTCGAGTATATAACCCGCGAAAAAGCGCAGTCTAGGTTAAAGCAGAATCAAGACGATGGATTCGTTGACCAAACGCTAGCTCTCCTCGGAGCCGAGGCCCTGCCCGAGTCGTTTGACGTTTCGGTTAATGACCTAAGTCGCTTAGAAGAGGTTGGTGGTATTGCTAAGGGGGCAGAGTTTAAGAATATTGTTGGTCAAGGGGAGGACGACATCACTCTAGGAAAGACTAGATCTAAAGACACTATTGATCGGGCCGCTTCCGCGCAGAAATACATTACGCTCGGAAGCATAATAGCCGCCTCGATTTTCGCAAGCGTATCTGTTCTCATAATATTCAACACTATCAGGATGGCAATTTTTACTCGCGCAGAAGAGATTCGTATTATGAAGCTAATAGGCGCAACTCCTGACTATATAAGAGGACCATTCATAATTGAGGCTTGCATGTATGGCGTTATAGCAGGGCTATTGTCGAATGCAATCATTTATACGTTCGTGTTATCTGTCGGGTCGAAACTGTCTAGCCAGCGGGAATTTGCCGAAACCTATGCCCTGTTTACTTCTCCAAACCTTGTGAGCGCAATGATCGTTGGCGGAGTACTGGCGGGCATATTAATAGCTATACTTTCTAGTACGCTAGCAATGGAAAAGTACTTACGATTAAAAAAATGGTAAAATGTATAAAGTTGTATAGATAAAATACACAGTAAAAAATGATATGAAAATTAGAAAATCCTCAACCTTCAGAAGTTTGCTATTCATTAGCTCAGCAATAGTTTTTGTATTTAGTTCTACCTTCGTGCCGAGTAATCGACCAGCCCTAGCTGAGACTACTACAGAACTACGTGCGCGAGCCGCTGCTTTACAGGCTCAGATTAACGATAATGCGGCTAAAGCTAAAGTTTTAGCCACCGAGGCGGACAGCCTAAAGCGCAAGATTGCCGAATATGACCTTCAAATATCTGGCGTTAGTATTCAGATCGAACTTACTGGTGTGAAGATAGCCGAACTTGAAGAAAGCTTAAAACAGGCACAGATTGAACTAGATAGACAAAAGGCCCTGTTAAAAACAGCCATTCGAGCACTCTATAAAAAGGGCGATGCTAGTAGCTTCGAGTTACTTGTTGGCAGTGCCAGCTTTAGTCAGTTTATAAACGAACAAGATTACTTAGAGCGCTTGAAAGAAGGTATCCAAGCCTCGACAGAAAAGGTTATTGAGCTAAAGCTCCAAATCAAGGCTCAGAAGGAAGAACAAGAGAAGCTACTCGTTGAGCAAGAAAACCAGAAGAAGGCTCTTGATGCATCTCGAGCGGAACGACAAGATGTACTAAACTATACTAAAGGCCAAGAGAACACCTATCGCCAGTTGGTTAACAGCTTAAAGCAGCAACAAATCGACATTAACCGAAAAATATTTGCTCAATCAAAAGCTCAAATATTTGCCGGCGATCCGAACAAGGGGGGCTACCCCGCCTACCTTGCTAACGCAGCGCATGATGCTTTGATTGATCCGTGGGGGATGTATAACCGGGAATGTGTCTCCTACGCAGCCTGGCGCGTTCATAACCGGTTTGTTCTAGGCGATAGCTCGCGGGATATGCCGACAAACTGGCCATGGTACTACGGGCGATACGGACCCGGACATGGCGGCAATGCTCGTGACTGGTTGGGCGATGCTCGGATTGACGGTATACCATATGACCAAAATCCAAGGCCTGGCGACATTGGCATCCTAAGGAGTGGAGAATATGGCCACGCTGTATATGTTGAGGATGTGTACGATGACGGTAGGATCTATATTAGCCAATACAATTATGACTGGAATGGTCACTATAGCGAAGCAATAATGACACCAAATTCAAGCTGGTACTTCATCCACTTCTAAGAGGCGGGAAACGCATAGTTAAGCGTCGAAAATATTGCTACAATATAGTTAATGAAAATCGTGGGAACAGACAACTCTAAGAACATTCTAGTGGATAAAAATTTGCCTAAAAGTCGCCGTAAGACATCTCATTTGGCGATATTTTTTATCGGGCTAATCTTTGGTGTACTTGCTTCACGCGGGATAGGTTTAATCGTTGCATCCAGTAGCGTGCAAGATCCAGTTGGTGTCAACGATTCGCTACCGTCCAATCTCGACTATACCGAAGTCGAGAATGTCTATGACTCGCTTCGAACAAATTATGACGGAGATCTAAAGCTTCAAGATATCTATGACAGCTTAAAAATTGGTCTCTCGCAAGCCACGGGCGATCCCTATACAACCTACTTCACAGTTGACGAAAACGAGGAGTTTAACGGAGAGGTCAACGGTACGTTCTCGGGTATCGGAGCCGAGCTTCTAAGCGAGAATAACGTAATAATAATCGCCACGCCGTTAAGTGGCTTCCCAGCAGAGAAAGCCGGCCTAAAGTCTAGGGACATAATTCTTAAAATAGACGACCTGGATGCAACCTCGCTTACGGTTTCGGAAGCCGTAAAGCAAATCAGAGGCGACAAAGGCACAACTGTTAAGCTAGATATTCTAAGGGGCGACGAGCAATTAGAGTTTTCGATTGTTCGAAGCACGATCACAATCCCAAGCGTTAACTTCAAGGTTGAGAATGATATAGGTTACATGCAAATAACTCGTTTTGGAGAAGACACCTACGAGCTGGCTCGGACTGCAGCCGACAAATTTGTAGCAGTGAAGGTCAAGGGGATTATTGTTGACGTCAGGAACAATCCGGGTGGGTATTTAGACCAGTCCGTTAAGGTGTCTAGCTTGTGGATACTCAAAGGGAAAACTGTGGTTGAAGAACGTCGCGGTAACGTAACGGAGCGAGTCGATAGGTCTCTAGGGGGCAATATTCTTAGTGGATATAAAACGGTTGTACTTATAAACGGAGGAAGTGCGAGTGCGAGCGAGATTCTCGCCGGAGCGCTAAAGGATCACGGCGAGGCTACCCTAATCGGTGAAAAAACGTTTGGCAAGGGAAGCGTACAGCAGGTTAATGAATTCCCTGGAGGCTCGGCTCTCAAAGTAACGGTTGCAAAATGGTATACACCGAATGGCAAAAACATCAACAAAGAGGGAATCAGGCCCGATGCAGAAGTCAAAATTACAGCCGAACAAGCTACGGCTGGTATTGATTCTCAAAAGAAAGCAGCCATAGAGTCCTTCTAGCTGATATTTCACAACATTAATGCATTGCTTCCGGATTCTAAACAGTCCATAATCTTCAAATCGTTTATCTTTAATTGCATTTAATGAAAGGTAAAGGTTGGATAAACTCAAGTCTAAACAAACTAAATACATCTTCGTAACCGGCGGCGTCCTATCGGGTTTAGGAAAGGGCATTACGGCTGCTTCACTGGCATCACTTCTTAAGCTTCGTGGACTACGGGTCACAATTCAAAAATGTGACCCGTATTTTAATGTCGACGCCGGGACTTTAAACCCGAGCGAACACGGCGAATGCTTTATAACCGACGAAGGCGCTGAGACAGATCTAGACCTCGGGCACTACGAGCGCTTCCTCGATCAGCCAATGCCTAACTCAAGTAGCTTAATGAGCGGCAGAGTCTATAAAAAGGTAATCGATGACGAAAGATCTGGCAAATATCTTGGTAAGACAGTTCAGATCGTGCCGCATGTAACTAACGTTATTATTGATGAGATTATCAAAGCTGGCGAAGGTAGCGATGTGCATTTCGTAGAAGTAGGCGGGACGATTGGTGATTATGAAAGTCTAGCTTTTGTTGAAGCTATACGGGAGCTTAGTATTCGAGTCGGTCGCCTTAACCACGTGTTTCTACATGTCGTATATATCCCTTTTATTAATACTAGCAAGGAATTCAAGACGAAGCCCGCTCAGGCCGCTGTCAGGGAACTGCGTTCGCTCGGTATAAACCCAGAGATTCTTGCGGCTCGTAGCGAGCACAGACCGCCTCAAAAGATCATCGAAAAACTAAGTTTGTTCTGTGGTGTGAGCCCAGATGCCGTCACCCTACTTCCAAATGCCGATACGGTCTATGAAGTACCCCTTACCCTAGAAAGAGACGGCATCGCCAATTTCGTATTGTCGCGCCTAGGGCTTAAGCCGCGGAAAGCAAATAACTCTGCTTGGACTAAGCTACTTAGAAGAATAAAAAAAGATTTCCCGCAGACTATAAAAGTAGGGATAGTGGCTAAGTACTTAGACAATGACGATGCCTATATCTCAGTCGTTGAGGCTCTAAAAAGTGCTTGTTGGTATAAGGGTGTGAACCTCGACATAAGGTGGGTCAAATCAGAGGACCTGAAGAGTCAAATCATTGCTCGAAAATATCTTCATACGCTAGACGGTATTATTGTCCCGGGAGGCTTTGGTGCGCGCGGAGTAGAGGGGAAGATATGTGCCGCGGAATATGCTATTCGTAATAAAATGCCATACCTGGGGCTATGTTTGGGTCTGCAGGTTGCCGTTATAGCCAAGGCCAGGATTCTTGGATTAAAGCATGCCAATTCAACAGAGTTCGACAAAAAAACAAAAATTCCAGTCATATCAACTCTCGATGGTCAGGCAAATATTCTTGAAACAGGTGGTACTATGCGCCTCGGTAGTTACCCCTGTGTCTTAAAGAACGGCTCACAGACTAGAAAGCTTTATAAGAAGCCCGTAATACACGAGAGACATCGTCATCGCTACGAAGTCAATAATACTTACATAGATCAACTAGAGTCCGGTGGTTTAATGACGGTTGGGGTGCTTCAAAACAATTCGCTGGTCGAGATCGTTGAGCACATTGACCACCCGTTTTTTATAGCATCACAATTTCACCCCGAATTCCAATCTAGGCCTTTCAGACCTCATCCACTATTTATTGGCTTCGTAAGTGCTTTGAAAAACAACAAAAAATAGTCTATGCTATAGACAATGGATACAACACCAACAACACCTCAAAGCTCCGACACGCCAGTGACCGAGGCAACTATCGGGGCGTTAAAGAAAAAGATATTATTAGTCGAAGATGACGATGCCCTAGCCCTAGCGTACACGACTAGACTGACAGCAGAAGGTTTTGAAGTAAGAAGAGTAAGTAACGGTGAAGAGGGGCTATCTGCCGCTATACAGTTCAAGCCAGACTTAGTCATCCTTGATGCTATGATGCCAAAAGTCAGCGGATTCGATGTGCTTGATATTCTCCGCAATACTCCAGAGACTAGCAATTTGCGAATAATGATGCTCTCTGCGCTTAGTCAAGACTCTGACCAAAAACGAGCAAAAGATCTTGGCGTAGACGACTACCTGATAAAATCACAGGTTATGATGTCTGATGTTGTTGCTAGAATTAAATCGAACTTGAGCTCGGCTTAAAAACGTACCTGGCATATAGAACATAGTTCCATGTCAGCGAGGCAAATGTCGCTATAATCTTTGCAAAATTAAGATTCACGAAATCTAGACTGAAAGTCCCAGGGCTTAACCAGTCCAAAAGACTAAAACACCAATCCGACGGAGCCGTAAAGTGGTTAGTGAGGGTGTAAATAATCAAATTTTGTAGCCCATAAAGTCCAACCAGAGTAATCGTCATGAAAACAATAAATTGTCGGGTTGTTTTTTGGCTTACTGACTTAAAAACAAATCTACGGTTTAGGAAAAACGACACCGATGCAGCAACAGAAGCAGAAAAAATATTAGCCATAATATCAGGAACGCCGAACACAAATACCAGAGCATTCAATACCCCAAAATCAAAACCAGTATTAAACACACCGACAATGGCGAATCGGATAAGACGTTTTTTATTTAGTTCTTTATTTTCCATATCTGATACCCATCTAGATCTGTTTCAACTTCGTAGTTCCGATTAATATAGTTTACCGCTCGCTTATTCTGAATGTAAATATCTATCGTTGAGCGGTCTACGATTAGGTATTTTGGACGAGATGTAGCCATGTCACCGATGTACTTGCCGGTAAAGTCATAACCAAAACCTTCGCGTTCGTCGATTAGTGGGTGTGAAGCACTAATATAACGCGAGCCGCTGTCTCTTCCGGAGAGTTGGTAGAAGGTTGCTCCGTAGCCATAAAAGATTATTTTGTCCTGCGAGCTTGTGTGTGTCTTAACATAATCTGCTGCGATGGTCATGTTTTCGGCCTCTGTCGCCACCGATCCATAGAAGCGGTTGTATAGCTGCTTGCTCGAAATTCCAAACGATAATGTTAAACCGACACCTGCAAGGACGAGCCAAAGCTTGTGCTTAAGAACTTGTCGCCACTTAGATCCGAAGACTAAACAAAAATAGGGGATGACTATCAAGAAGTAGTGCGTATAAAAAGTCCCTAAGATTACGCTAAACAATAAAGCTGATGCTCCGATGGTGAGTAGCAGTAATCTCTCCCTCCGCCGATTTTTGACTAAGAGATAATATGAGCCAACAAAGAACAAGAAGCCTGCGCCAAGGATCGTTAAGAAAATCAGCTGTCCACTTAAGTTGCCGGCCCATCCCGCCTTTAAATATTTGCTGTTGAAGCTGAGCGTTGCTATCAGGAACTCACTCCCTAGGTTACGAGGCATGAAATAGCTGAGCCACAATCCGGCTTGTGCAAGCGTCGGCAGTATCCAAATCCCAGAATAAAAAGCTAATCGGCGTAAGTTGTGGCGATACAGGGCTACGAAGTCGATGGCTAGCGGCAGTAGCAAGATCCCGAAGTTGATCTTCAAGAATAACAGACAAGAAACCGTCACTCCGCTGTATGCTAGCCACTTCCACATTAGCGACTCTCTCCATCGGAGATAAAAATAAACAGCCAGGACTAGCGCAAGTACCCCAAAATTTTCGGTGTTATTACCACTGTTTGTAAACTGCGATAAACTCCCGAATATTGCAAACACTAGCGTAGCAACTCGCGCATCTAGAGTCGCTTCGGACCTACCTATATATTTGAATACTCTTACAGATGTTAAATAAAACACCCAAAGAGTAAGGAGTGCAATTAGGCATAAAAAGATGCGGTGCAGAACTATATTTCCTCCCATAACGGCGTGCATACCACCATTGATAGCAAAGATTAGTGGTGACTTGTGATCCCAGACCTGCAGATACAAAATGTCGCCATCTAACCATCGCCTTCCGACGTAATAAAAAATCCAGTGATCACTGTCGTAGGGGAACAAAATAGTTGCCATACGCGACATAAAGAAAACACTTATCACAACCCACCAGTAACTACTAGATAAGACCAATCTTTTCATTTTTTCGAACATATATATGCATAAGTATAAAGCCTCTGTGGCAAAAACGAGAACTACTCTCAGATTCCACACCAGCAAACGGAGTTGCCATAGCAATCCCAAAACAAAACGTGTCTTTTTTGGGTGATAATTTAGTGAGCTATAAATCTATGTTCTTTTCTGGCAACATATCTGTAGATACGTTAAGAGAAAAAACATAAATTTTAGCCACTAAGGCGCAGCCAAAAATGCAGGTTTTGTTTTGGAATTGCTATAGCTCTGCTAGGAAGTCGGTTTGCTGGTGTGGGATGCGAGAAGCAGAAGCTTGTTGAAATATTGCCTAGTCTGTATAATGTTAGCAGTAACTAAAAAGGAAAAAACAAAATGAACGACGGAACACAACCAACAGATCCAGTAGTGATGCCAGATTACGGCGTAACACCTCCAACCGACGACGGTGGAATGGGCGTGCCAGCAATGCCTGTCTCTGACGGCGGCATGGGGGATGCTCCAGTAGTCGACCCCGTACCAGCACCAACCGACGACGGTGGAATGGGCGTGCCGGCAGAAGGCGAAGAGAAGCCTGTCGAAGACGCACCAGCCCCAATGTAATAGAAACTTAGTTTCAATAATAACCGCCCTCCAGCAGGGCGGTTATTTAATATCCTTGACAATTCGAACAGCTTATGCTAATATTACCCCTGTAAACATAAAACAAAAAAGGAAACAAAATGTCAGAGAAAAACCCCTTCAATAAACCACCACAGGCAGACAGAGCTTTTGCTTATGGCGACGATCCGTTTGCTTCATTACAGAGAGCGCAAGATGTACTTGACGAGTCCCGACTATTACACAAAATTGACTCAATAGAAAACAGGCATGTTGATCATGAGTACCATGAGCCAGCCACAGATGCTGCTTTAAGAGGCGATGGTAATGCCGTTTCGAATTTAAATATGCTTAAGATCCCCGAAGCTCGTAATAATGTTGCGAATAAGCAAACTTTCTTAGATATTGAACTGGATAAATTGTACCCGATTGTGACTGTAGCAGAAAAGGCTGTTAAAGATGATAAACCACGTAATAGCATAGCCGTAGAAACACAAAGACAAAGTGGGATAGACGCTGCCGACAGAGCTAATCGAGCTGCTTCTGGACTGGCACCTCGTGTTTTTAATCTTAAATAGATTTATTTTACGGTGACTTCGGTGCGGGGGACGGTTTTGCCAGTGAAGCGCCTAATTCGGCGCTGGGTGAAGGCGACGACGCCGTCTTTTGCGGCGTGGATAGTGTAGTTATGCGTCATAAACGTGCCGTCGCCCGGGACTTTTGACTGGCCGACTTGGCGAATTATAATGTCGCCAGTTTTGACTTTTTCGCCACCAAAGCGCTTAACACCCAGGCGTTGGCCGGGGGAGTCGTGATTATTTTTGGTGCTTCCACCAGCTTTAACATGTGACATTGATTAACCTCTTGTCAGCCAGCCTGATTGTCCGCCAAGCGGACAATGCCGCTGGCTTCTTGGCGCACTACTTCGTCAGCTGTCTTCACCGCTCGTTCGACGTACCAGGTGTACGCCTCACTCACGGCTCAGTTGCTTCCTTGTATTGCATCCAAGCAAAAGTTTAATCTGGCTAACTTTTTAATTTACTTCTTAGTGACTACTAATAATTGGCGTCCGACTATTTGACCTTCGCGCCGATAGATCAGCGGGCCTGGTCGCACGTGCCGAAACTTGGTGAGAGTATAACCGATTTCCTCTATCTGGTCAATAAGGGGTAGGAGATGGACGTTTCCGTCATAAAACCAGGCCGGGATGGCAAGACAGCATTTTGTGCCGGGTTTTAGCTGGCTGGCGAGGTTTCTCAGGGAGTTTTTTAGGATTTGCTGAACTTCGGCGATTTCTTCTCTAATAATTTTTGGCTCGGGCTTGCCGGACATCGGCTTGCCAAGGGTGGTTTCGGTGGCGACGGCGTCTATCGGTTGTTGCCATTTGTGTTTTGTGGCGTCGCCAACCTCGGCCGAATACTTCGGGGTGACATTGAACCGGGTTTGAAGCCAACTAAGATTCTTCTTGGTGTAATCAATCATCCGAGGGTCGCTATCTGTACCGTAGGCCGAAAAGCCCATAAGAGCGGCCTCTTGTAAAATTACGCCCGTTCCGCAGAACGGATCAAGGATGTGGAGTTCGGATATCGGAGATGGGGTATCGGGTGCCGTTGAGTCTGTATTAGATCCATCCGATTTCCGATCTTCGATTTCCGATTTCCGAACCTGGCTTGTAGCCAGATTGATAATGATCTGAGCTAGCTTAGGGGGCAGCATGCCGACGCGGGCATCGCGGTGAGGACGGGCTTGGTCGCGGGCAGCGTAGCCTTCGATATCTTGAACAAATGCTGTACGCGCTAGGATTGTGCGGGCTCCGTCTCTGTAGATAATAAGATCCCAGCCACTACTGTGAGTTAATTTGTTGTGCAGAATCTGAGCCGCCGAAATGTCTAATTCTTTATTGGGGACCAGCCGAACCGGCCGCCCGGTAGCTTTGACCGACTTTTTGATCGACAGCCCGGTGCGCTCCAGCATCTTGGTGGTGAGCTTAAAGCCGTAGGTGCTAAGCCCAATCGTCAGTTTGCCCTCTGGCACAGTGGCACTATGCTCGGCGCAGGCTTTGATTAGATATTCTTCTATGTCTCTCCACTGGGTTGTCTCTAGGATGCTTAAGACCGATCCTAGTTTGATTATTCCGCCAAACCTGAAGAAGGGGACTTCGGCAACTTCTTTTTCGACCATTGCGGCGCCCTGAATCGGCTTTAGGCAATCAGCGCCCAAAACACTCTCCAGCTCGGCGAGCCCTAGCTCGGGTTGGCGACCAAATATTGCAAGAAGTGACATAGCCTCATTATTATAGCCCACCTCCCACACCAGCAAACTAAAATACCAGCAAAGCTGACTTTGAGATTTGCTTCTTGGCTATTTTGATTCGTGATAATAAAGCTGGTATTTCCAGCTTGCTGGAAAACAGAGCTTTATTAAGCTCATGTCAACCTACCCGGTCCAGTACTCACATCAACGTAATATCACCTACGTCTTGTTCCGTGCTTCCCGCGTATGTCGAAACTAGCCCTAAGTGTGGAAGGCGGGTGGTAGAATGAGCTTATGAAATTTAAATCTTTTAAGCTGTGGCTGAATATTATTACCATCCTGGCTCTCGGGATCTTGATTTATTTCTCTCGTGGGCAGATTTCTAATACCTTTACTGGGTTTATTGACCTCAACCTTTTTTGGATGGCGCTAGTCGTCCCCCTACAGCTATTTAACTATTATTCGATCGCACGGTTTTATCAATCGTATCTGCACACTCTCGGCGAGAAGCTACCAATCAACGTTCTGCTGAAGATAGCTTTTGAAATGAACTTCGTAAACAATGTCTTCCCGAGTGGCGGTGTTAGCGGCTTCGGTTATTTAGGGGTTCGGCTACGAAAAGAGGGGGTGCCGGCCAGTAAAAGCACATTGACTCAGGTGACGCGCCACAGCCTGACGTTTATTAGTTTTGTTATTTATTTGGGCCTAGCGCTACTGCTACTGTCTGTCTTTGGGTCGGCAAGTCGGCTGATGGTTTTAATTAGCTCGACGATCATCTTCTTGGTTATCACCGGCGCAGGACTACTAATTTACCTAATTAGTAGTCAAAAACGAGTTATGAGTTTTTCGGCGGTTTTGCCTCGGCTCGTGAACCGGATAGTCCGGACACTTAGGCGAAACAAAAAAGAGACTATCGACGTGGCTCGAGTCGAGCGATTATTCTCAGATCTCAGTGATGACTACCAGCACGTTCGCCGTAACTGGAAGCAACTAAAACAACCATTTATTTGGACGATGCTGATGAACTTTACGGAGCTGGCGACCATTTTTGTCGTCTACTTGGCGTTTGGTTCGGTCGTAAACCCCGGGGCCATCATCATTGCTTATGCCGTTGCAAACCTGGCTGGCTTAATTTCTGTACTGCCTGGCGGTGTCGGTGTTTATGAAGGTTTGATGACTGCGGTTTTGACATCGGCTGGAGTGCCAAAGGCTTTGGCAATTTCCGCGACGCTAGTTTATCGCATCACCAACATGGTGCTATTTTTGCCAGTCGGTTTTGTGTTTTATCAAATTGCGCTACGGAAAAAGAATATCGATCCTGCGGAAATTTCAGCGTCGAAATAACGATTCTGAAGTGCGGAAAAGTGCGGTTTCGATATTCTCCCTCGGAGAATTGATCGACCTACTTTGGTAAAGCGCCCAAAGTAGGCAAAGCACTCCGGGGTCACAAGCTACTTAATGCTACTGCTTGTCAAAGCCTACAACAGCCTCAAAAACTCAACTTTGCTTGCTTTCTTCATTGATGCAAAGTCTCGGACAGTTTTCGGCTTTCTTGATTGTAGTTTTGACGCAGTAGCTCAGGTAGCTTGCGAT
>Ga0163144_10002677_pt1 | contig 40743 bp, 40 predicted proteins | sample OliLak19BULKMAT1_FD_123175 | JGI IMG/M metagenome (GOLD analysis project Ga0163144, IMG submission 123175) | Freshwater microbial mat bacterial communities from Lake Vanda, McMurdo Dry Valleys, Antarctica - Oligotrophic Lake LV.19.BULKMAT1 | ecosystem: Environmental > Aquatic > Freshwater >...
CCAAAGTTATTTGCTATACTGCTTTCGTTAAATAAATTCCCATCACAATCAGAGACTTATACTGATCTATGATCATGCAAAAAGAGAAACCGGCGGTCCTCCTGCTTTATCCCAAAACCGGGATGGACTTCGGCTCCACCATTGCCCCTCCGCATGCTTTACTTACGATTGCCGCACCGGTTGTAAAGGCCGGTTACACCGTTAAAATCCTCGATCAGCGCGTCGAACCTATTACTAAAGAAATCATGAAGAATTATTTATCGACCGACACGATCTGTGTCGGTATTTCTTCCATGACCGGGACGCAGATCCATTACGCCCTTCGACTAGCGCAAATGGTCCGTGACATCGTCGGCAACAAAGTCCCGCTTGTCTGGGGAGGCTGCCATCCTTCCGTCGCTGCGGAACAAACACTGGAACATCCCAATGTCGATATCGTTGCCATCGGGGAGGGCGATGAAACCTTTGTCGAACTTGTTCGCGCTCTTGCTAATAAACAGAGTCTCAAGAACGTCAAAGGCATTATGTATAAAGACGGGCAAACGTTCAACAAAACCGATGTGCGCTCCCTTTTGGATGTTGAGGATCTTCTGCCAACGCCATGGGATCTCATTGATGTTGAAAAATATATCCATCGCGATATGTATGTCAAATCGCGGACCCGTGTTTTAGACGTCGGACAAACCAGCCGCGGCTGTCCTTTCAACTGCGGATTCTGCTCCAGCGCCTCCATCCGCGAACGAAAATGGCGCGCCGTCTCGGTCAATAAAACATTGGACCGTATCCAGGACGAAATCCAGCGCTTCAAACTAGACGGACTTTGGCTGCGCGATGATGAATTTTATATCAACCGCAAACGTGCTACCGACATTTGCCAAGGCTTTATTGATCGTCAGTTCAATTTAAATTTTTATACCTCGGGAACACGCGCCGACGTTTTTATGAAAGCTTCCGATTCTGATATCGATATTCTCAAACGCTCGGGCGCACATACCCTCAAATTCGGTGCCGAATCCGGATCTCAGCGTATTCTTGATTTGATGATCAAAGGGATCACCGTCCAGCAAACGCTCGATGCCAATGAACGCTGTAAAAAATTCGGAATTACGCCGGTGTTTGGCCTAATGATCGGTTATCCGACGGAAACATTTGCCGAGATCAACCAAACCATCGATCTGGGTTTTCGTATCAAAAAAGAAAATCCCAACGCCCAGCTCGAGACCATGGCGATCTTTACACCGCTTCCCGGGACACCGGATTTCCGTTTATCTTTGAAAAACGGACTTATTCCGCCGAAATCCTTAGAAGAATGGGGCGATTGGATCTTTGATGATTATGATTTGGAAGGACGACGCAACCCGTGGTTTGACGTGAATGGCCGCATGAAATTAGGAAATATTTCTTATATGAGTATTTTAGCGAACGCTCTCGAGAATGTTATGGGGAGCTTGAATAACCGACCGCTGCGCTATCTCGCGACCCGTCTCTCCAAACCAGTGAGCTATTACTATACGCAAAAATTAAATAATAAAATGTACAACTTCGCGCCGGACTTACAACTGGTGCGGCATTTACGTCACGAACTCTTTTATAAAAGCGACTTTACGATCAATTAATTATGGAAAATACGACGACTTTAAATCCTACTCCCACCCCCGCAACCGACGCTGTTGCTGTGATCGGCCCCCAAGAAAGAATCATCAGCACCACCGGCGGCCGCCAACGTGTTGAAATCATTGATGCGCGCATAGTCAACACAACGCTTTTCACCAAGACCTGGATATTGTTGGCTTCCGTGATTCTCATGCTAGCGACCTGCCTCTTGATTGCCTATCTGCACATCTACAAAATGTTCAAAAAACTAAAAATACCTGATCCCTTCCACGATTCCCGCAAACATCCGCTTAATGATCCGCACGCGGCCCGCGGGTAATTTCTAGTCTGTCCTAAAACACAATAAAAAACTCCTTCATCTCTTAAGAAAATGAAGGAGTTTAATTAACTGCCCCGGTTGCCTGTCCTCCGAAGGAGGAGACGAGTTTCGCAACTGGCTAATACAAAAAGTCCTTACTGAGCCTGAGCCACTTTATGCAAAATCTCAGAAATAAAAGTCTGATAACGAATACCCAATTTAGCCGCCTTCTGCTTGATGCTAACTAAATCATATTTATTAACACGAATATTTAAAACAGCATCTTTCTTGCGGGTTTCTAGGGCCTTGGCAATTTCATTAAATTCTTCCCCACTAACCGGGACAAACTCTTCGATATGATCCTCAAGAGCTTGCTCTTCTTTGGTTAATTTTACTCTTCTCATTTTAACCTCCCTTATAAAGCTTTAATAACTTACGACTAGGATAAATCGTTTTTAAAAAGACTATCTCGTCCTCGACGACATATGGAACCGCCCACAAATAACCCTTGTGTTCATAAACTAATATCTTTTGATTTATCCGTGTCGGGTGTTGACGAATCCCCATGAGCTTCGATTTTATAATTTCCTCAAATGAGACCCCAAGAGTCTTTTTCAATCTCTCACTTTTCAAGGCATTCCATTTGATCTCTGCCATAATATTACCATAAAATTATTGTATATACAATTTGTATTGGATAGACCCTGCAGGAACGACTTTCGGTCCTCTTGCCGGACACTCGGCCTCGGCCGGATGGCCTGGGCACTCCTTCGCACATTACGTTCTCAGTCGCAAAAGTGAGCAACTGGCTTTATACAAAACCAGCGAATGGCATAATGATTGGCTTATGATTTCTTTTGCATAGACCTGCGTTTAATCACAGCCCAAACGACCATAATTAAAAATCAAAATATTGTTAATAATCTTAACCATGCTTGTAATCTAAAATTCACATCGTAACTTCTTCGCATCTTAGAAATCGAATCCATTGCCAAATGATCGCTTGAAACCATTTCACCTGAGGTTATATCAAATTTTATCCATCCTCCATCTATTCTTTGGACTGCTGAATATTTACCATCTAGCTTCTGAATCTTACTAATCCTATAGTGCGGAACGGTACAACTAATATTTTTCTTATCTTGTGCAATGTCTAGCGTGGAAAAAACCTTGAACAATACTCCGTCTTTATAAAAAAAAGGATCCATCTGCTTTTTTTGCTTCACAATGCTCATTCCATGGACCGTTCGAAATCGCATAATGACCGTCGTCTGATATGAAAGACGGCAATATATCCAGAGTATATAAAATAGCAGCTTTGTTGTCTTTTCTAAAAACCTTTGTCTTCTCTGGTTTCTCGTTATAGTACGGAGCCGTGTAAATGGCACAAATTTGGCCATTCGTTGAACACACCTCGAATTGTTCACCTGGGCGAGGATCTCCAACAGAGTCAGCCCATAGCTGATAAGAAAAACTTATCATCAAGCAAATACATATTAACCATATAAATTTTTCATAAATAACTTCCTTTAATTGAATTTTTCTATTTTAGGTATTAAACGAGGATCTTTCTATAAAGTTACAACTATCTTCATATTAAACATTATAATTTCCTCAACAAAATAACCATTTGTAATATTTTATATTACAAATGGTTATACGAAAACTGCCCCAGTTGGACGACTTTCGCAAATGGCTTTGTATAAAAGCAATGTTCTTACTTAAGAACAAGACATAAACAATCATTTATTGAACAAACCCTTTCAATTCATTCCCTTCAATTCATTGTTGGAATCGAACCATTATTTAATTATTAGTCTGATATCTCAAATGCTTTACGAAAATCCAGCACGGATTTCATCATGGAAAGAATGTGTGTGTTTAAAGAAAAGGTGGAAAGCGCATTAATCAGCCGTCTATCTCCTTCACCCTTTGTTATCATATATTCGAGCATACGAACAGATAGCAAAGTCTGATCCCCAGAACCATCTTGCCATTTACCGTAATAAGCCTTGTAGCGGTTTTGTAAATCTTCTTGTGCTAATTGAGCCATTTCTTTCTTTTCTTGTTCTGATTCAGCCATATTTCGATGTCCAAAAATAAAAATTTTATGTAATGCTTCAAGCGCTTTTTGATCTTTGACGAGTGACTTCGAAATAATCCAGAGATTAATCATAATAATTTCTCTGGATAATTCCGCCTCTTGTTCTTTAGATAAGTGGAAGCCCATATTGTCAATTTGAGGTCTAAACTGCTCATAAAATCCTTTAGAAAACTTTTTACAAAACATCCATAGCCCTTGACTCAAATCTTCAGAAGTAATGCGTTTCTTTCCAAAACCCAAGATCATCTTTTCTCACTTTTTCGTTTCTCCCAGAAATTCTTTCCATTTGCACCAATCACAAACAGGTTTACATATTGAGAGTCCCATGGCTCATCGATAGAATCCAAAAATTTATCAATTTCAACCGCATCTTTCTCTTCAGAGAATACTGTGTAGTTATCAAAATAAACTAAGAGTGCTGTGTTATCCCGCCTCAAAACTCTTTTAAGCTTTTTACCGATAGTCTCTTTTATCCGCTTCTTTGCCTCCGACTTCAATATAGATTCTTCGATTAATTCTTCCTCGACAAAAATCTTCTTACGAGTCCGATTAGTTCCTTCCCGCAATACGGGACCAACGCTACTGACACTGCGATGATCTAGATAATATTCCATTCTCAATATTTCTTCATAATCCATGCCCATACAGGTAATTTCAATATGCCCTGGGACATCACTCTTCTCGCTCTCTATTTGTATGTCAAAATTTTGATTCCCCAATACTGGCCTAAATTTCACATTAAACCACTCTTTTCCCTTCCACTGCAATAGCCTATACAAAGGAAATAGTTCTTCGTAGAAAACTTTTGCTCTCCCACGATGTAACAAGATTGTTCTCTCAGAATCTCCTATTGAATTCTTTATGTTATCGAGTTGGCGCTCAAACCAATTAATAAATTCATCTGGGGTTCGCCATTGAGAAATATTTGTCTCGTTTACAGAATTTTCAAGCATTTTATTAACCTTCTCTCCTCCACTGCCCCGAGGGTTTATTTCTTATTCAAATACTCAACCGCCCATTTATAAAAACGCTCGGCCTGCTTAAAGATATCCGAGGCGTCGCTTTCACGGAATTCTCTGTTCTCATATGCAATTACGTTCTTTTTGGCAATAATCCGGCGAACTGTTACTGTCTGCTTTTCAATGCCGTCAATGGGCGAGCGACCAAATAATTCAACCGCCTGCAGATGATCATCGCCAGCCGCGCGTATACCCTGCGATTTGACCAGTAGCGCATCGCAGGATGATATCACGCAATGCACGGCATTTAACCCAACGGACGTCCACATACGATTTTTATACGCGTGCCGCATGGTGTCATAGAATTCTTCCGCTTTATTCCAATACACCGTATATTCACTTTGATCGACCGCTCTTGTTTTCAAATGTTTCATCATCGCAGCAACTTCTCCAATCTTTCGCCATAAATGAGTTGATAGGATTTAAGAATATGCGGCACCGGCCCTGTTTTCTTCTTAGCGTTCGTCCTAAATTCGGCAACGCTGTTGATATAAGGAGAAATGAGGTTCCCCCATTGGGAGGACAGCCGCTCATCTATGTTGGAAAAAAGCGTTTCAGTCTTTCTCTTAAGTTCAGCAGTTTTGACAATGACAAAAAGATCCACATCGCTGGCCGCCCGCTCGGTTTTGGCATGAACACTACCAAAAAGCGCAACGCTCAATATATCATCCTTAAGTGGAGATTTCTTTATTGCCCAACGGATGATATCGAATAATCGTTCGCTTAATTTTTTTTCCAACAAAAAAAGAGGTTTTAAAATTTCGTGGACAATCGCGCGCTCTCCATTTAGACGGAATAAATGGGTTTTGCCGACTGCGCGCATGATCAAAACACCTTCCCTTAGAAGATCCTGCAAGATTTCATGCGCGGTCTTAGGAGTCACGCCGACCAGCTTTGCCATCTGCCGACCACTCATTTCGCCGGCGTTTTGATAGAGAATCCGCAAAACGCGGACCTTAATCCCGTTATTCAAAATCTTATCTAAGGGGCTATTTAATCGCATGTGTGTTTCTTTATATAAACACGTGTTTACTTAAGTAAACAAATGCTACCCGAAAAGTTTCCTTTTGTCAAATCCGAATTAATTTGACATATTTGCCATATTAAATGAACGTCATCTTACGTCACCACGAAAGTGAGATATTCTTGGGGTGCCGACCGAGTGTCCTTCCAAAATATTAACTGCCTCGATTGGATTGCCTCGACCGGATGGTGTCGGCACAACAAGACACTAAAGTTTTGGCCTTCGAGGGCCAAAACTTTAACTGCCCCGCCTGGACTCGAACCAGAATACTGAGATCCAGAATCTCATGTCCTACCATTAGACGACAGGGCAATAATCTTTATGCTTTCCAGCAATTCATGTCCTACCATTATCCCCGAGGAGGACAGGAACGACAGGGCAATAATCTTCTATACAAAAGCTTCTTTGAGTCGCCGGGTGGTTTTTTCTTTTCCCAAGACTGTCATCGTTTCAAAAAGTCCGGGACCGATGGTCTTTCCGGTCAACGCGACGCGCACGGGGTGAACAAGGTCTCCAGCAGGGATTCCTAATTTTGCGACAACGCCGCGAAAAGTTTCTTCCGTTGTCTTGTGATCAAAATTTACCGCGTTCGCTAAATCTTCGACCAAAATACGAAAACCTTCTTTTTTGTCAGCCGTTAAATGCTTGGCACGTTCATCATCGGAAATTTTCACGCCCGGTTCAAATAAATAATCCGCCCAATCTAGAAAGTCCAATAATGTCGACAGGCGCGGTTGATAAAGCTTCACGACCTCTTCAAGCCATTTGCGATCGGCCGCATCTGTCACATAACCTTTATCTTTCAAAAACGGAAGGAGCAAATCGGTCAATTGTGCCGTCGGCATCTCTTTGATATATTGCGTGTTTAACCACGTTAATTTATCCATTGAGAATGCAGCGCCGGCCTTATTGATTTTCTTGACCGAAAAGCTTTTTACCGCAGCGTCGAGACGAACCTTTTCTTGATTGTTGCCAGGCGACCAACCCAAAAGCATCAAATAATTGACGATACCTTCCGGCAAAAAACCTTCTTTTTGATAATCGCTGACCGCCGTTGCGCCGGTCCGCTTGGACATACGCCCACCTTCTTCATCCATGATGAGCGGCAAATGCGCGAACTTTGGTTCTTTCCAACCCAGGGCTTTATAGATCATATATTGTTTCGGCGTATTAGAAATGTGGTCTTCACCGCGAATGACATGCGAAATCTCCATTAAATGATCATCGATCACGCAAGCAAAACTATAGCTCGGCGTTCCGTCACCTTTCATTAACACTTCTTCCCGCAGCAGAGGTCCCGAGCCGTCAGGTTTCATCAACACGGTCTTGTGGTCTTCGCTTCTGCGATGAAGAAATGATTGGTCAAAAATGATCTCTCCGCGAATAAGGTCGAAGATCTTTATTTCTTTATGCGGTAAATCATTCCAGCACTTTTCCGTGTTCAAAACGACCGCTTCACCTTCTTGGCGGGCTTTGCCTTCGGCGAGAAGTTGGTCGGCGTATTTACGATAAATATCGAAGCGTTCACTCTGCTTATAAAATTCATCCCAATTTAAGCCGAGCCAGGTCATAGCGCGCATAATTTCTTCTAGATATTCTTCCTTCGAACGTTGTGCGTCGGTGTCTTCAATGCGGAGAATAAACGTCCCACCCTGACTGCGGGCATACATCCAGTTGAATAAAGCGGTCCGCGCTCCGCCGATATGCAAAAACCCGGTCGGACTCGGCGCAAAACGGACGCGAATCTTCGCGGGAACATTCGTATTTTTATCTTCGGTATTCGATTCCATATTTATTTATGTCCTTAAATAAATTCGTCATTGCGGGCCTCAAAGAGGCAAAGCAATCTCTTAATAGATTGCCGCGTCGCTCCCCTTAGGAGAGCTCCTCGCAATGACATGAGTTACGGTGTCTCGGGTACGATTCTTCCCTGTTTGACCAAACGCTGAACGGTCACTTCCATACGGGCACGGTCACGGTCGCTGATATCGCTAAATTCAATTCCAATGTCGTAAAAAAGCGGTTTGTTTTCTTCGCTCGATTTACGGCGAACGGCCCAAACGACTTTACCCGAACACTTGATATGATCTTCGAAATCTAACAAATCGATCTCGACCTCGACGGGCGTAAACATCGCCAGACCTTTTTTTAAAATCGCGCAAATCCCGCCGACCCCGATATTTTCCGTATGAGCCAAAATCACGTCCCGTTCGTCTTTTTCATTGCGAACAATCACCTGACAAGGATAATTGACCCGCGGAAAACGCCTGCGATTTAATCCATCCCAAGGGCTCATGCTAATCTCCTTTGTATCGGCGTGATTTTTTTAGCCAAACCAGTTTTAAGATCGACCTGGACGACAACTCCGCATAAATGGGCTTCATTCTGCGCCACTTCAAAACGGACCGGCAATCCGGTCCAAAAACGTTCAATAATTTTTTCTTTATTTTGACCGATGACCGAATCATACGGGCCAGTCATTCCTAAATCGGTAATATGCGCGGTCCCTTTGGGTAAAATTTTCGCATCCGCGGTCTGAATATGCGTATGCGTCCCCACCACAGCCGTGACATCTCCGTCTATAAAATGACCGATGGCTATTTTTTCACTAGTCGTCTCAGCGTGGAAATCGACAAAGATGATATTGGTTTCTTTTTTAATTTCCGCGACGATCTTTTGTAAAGCGCGAAAAGGACAATCGACATTATAACGCATAAAAACACGTCCTAAAAGATTTACAATACCAATTTTATGCCCTTCATGGGCACCGCCAAGGGCATCGCCGACATTAACGACCGCCCAACCTTTTCCTGCGGTTCCTTCAGGAAAATTGGCTGGCCGAATAATATTAGCTTCTTCTTTGAGGTACTCAATCAGTTCATGCTTGTCCCACGTGTGGTCGCCCAGCGTCAAAAAATCACATCCCGCGCGGTAAAGTTGTCCCGCGATGCGCGGCGTCAAGCCCGCACCGCCGGCGGCATTTTCACCGTTGGCAATTGTAAACGTGATATCGAATTCTTTTTTTAATTCCGGGAGCAGCCCTTCCAACGCATGTCTTCCCGCTTTACCGACGATGTCGCCGATACATAAAACATTCATAAGCTTCCAATCTACTTTGCGTATTCCGTCGCGCGGGTTTCACGCATGACAATAACTTTGATCTGTCCCGGATATTCGAGCTCTTGTTCAACACGCTTGCGGACATCACGCGCCATCACAATCGCTTCGTCGTCGTTAATTTTGTCCGGCTGAACCATGATACGAATTTCGCGGCCAGCTTGCAGTGCGTAAGATTTCTCGACGCCTTTAAATGAATTGGCTATTTTTTCTAAACTTTCCAAACGCTTTACATAAGTTTCCAATGTTTCGGCACGGGCACCAGGGCGGGCCGCACTGATGGCATCGGCCGCAACAAGAATGTTTCCGTACAATGTCGTTGATTCGACTTCATCGTGATGCGAAGCAACCGCATTGACAACAATATCATTTTCGCCGTGCTTCTTAGCAAGGTTGGCACCGACGATCGCGTGCGTTCCTTCTTCCGCTTCCTGTGCAACGACTTTACCGATATCATGCAACAACCCGGTGCGCATCGCGATTTTAGGATCAAGTCCAAGCTGTGTCGCCATCAACGCCATCAAGCGCGCAACTTCTTTGGTGTGAACGAGTGCGTTTTGACCAAAACTCGTGCGGTACTTTAAACGTCCGACGAGCTTGAGCAATTCCGGATGCATTCCATGAATGCCCAAATCAAACGCGGCTTTATCGCCTTCTTCTTTAATTTTGTTTTCGATTTCTTTCTTCGCTTTTTCCACAACTTCTTCAATGCGTCCAGGATGGATACGTCCGTCGACGATTAAATTTTCCAAAGCGATACGGGCAATTTCACGGCGAACCATATCAAATCCGGAAATCGTAACCGCTTCCGGTGTGTCGTCGATAATGATGTCGACACCGGTCGCCATTTCCAAAGCACGAATGTTGCGTCCTTCGCGGCCGATGATGCGGCCTTTCATTTCATCGCTCGGCAAAGCAACAACGCTTAAAGTCGTTTCTGCTGTGTGATCGGATGCGCAGCGCTGGATCGCATGAGCGATGATATTGCGCGCGGTCTTGTCGACATTTTCTTTAATCTCTTCTTCCATGCGGCGGATGCGCGTGGCTTTTTCCTGTAACAATTCCTGATCGACACGACTCAACAGCAGTTGCTTGGCTTCTTCTTGCGACATGTTGGCGATGTTCTGTAAACGCTTCTTCTCTTCTTCGAGCAAGCGGGCCAATTCATCATTCTTGGCTTTGATTGTTTCTTCTTCCTGACGCACCGCACTTAAGCGCGTGGTGATATCTTTCTCTTTTTTCTCAACAAGATCGACGCGCTTTTCGAGATTTTCTTCTTTTTGTAAAATACGTTTTTCTGCCGACGAAATTTCTTCCCGACGGTCTTTAGTCTCTCTTTCGAAATCCAAACGAACTTTAAGAAGTAAATCTTTGGCCGCGAGTTCAGCTTCTTTCTTGCGGGTTTCCGCTTCGCGATTAGCAAATTCGGTCAAACTTTTCGCCCGCTCTTCGGCGGCACGTAAATTTTTATTGGCAAAAAACCAGCGCAAAAACCAGCCGGCTAAAACACATCCAACGGCTACTAAACCTAAAACGACGGGATAAACTGCTTCTGATTGCATAATGTCCTCGCTTCCTTTATTTAAGGGACCGATGAAGGTCTCACAAGATAAAACCGACTTGAACGAAGGTAATAATCAAGCCTCCGGCCAAGTGGCCGGATCCTATTAAAAAAATTGACGGTAATTTAATTACTGATGACTGTCGTCATCGGGACATCGTGCTCTTGACGGGGCAGACGTAAAACCATTTGGAAATCGAACGCAAGACCAACGGAGGGAGTGTGTTTTGATAAACGGACGAGAAACCGGTCGTAATACCCGGCGCCGCGCCCCAGACGGTAATTGTCCGCATCAAAGGCGACACCGGGGACAATTGAGAAATCGATCTCATCCAAGTCGACCGGTTTAAGGTGACTGTTCCGAGATTGTTTAATACCGTAAGGGCCGAGGACCAGATCTTCTTTAAGATCGTCAACATACGTGGGGATAATTTCTTTGGTTTTCGTATAAATGTTGGGCAATGCGATTTTTTTTCCTAATGTGAGTGACTGCTTAATCATTTCGAGCGTTTCAACCTCGCCGTCAAACGAGGCGTAGAATAAAACCGTCTTTGCGCACTTAAATTCTGGCAAAGCAAAGAGTTTTTTCAAGATAGACAAACTTTTTTTCAGCCTGTCTTCCTCTTTCTGCTTGCGCAGCAATGCTAAAACTTCTTTACGAACCTTTTCTTTGGCTATTTTTAGTGATTCAGTAGACATAAACCTTATATTGGAACTTTTTATAGTACCATTTTTGTTTTATTTTCTCAATTGGAATCTTTGGAAGGATTTTGCAAATATTCAAGCCAAAGTTTAATTTTCTTCTCATAACCCAAATCGGTTGGCACATAATACTTAACCTTTTGCGGCATATAGTCTTGTGCTACATAATGATTGGCATAATTGTGGGCATATTTGTAGTCTTCGCCGTGCCCTAAGGTCTTAGCCCCTTTGTAATGCGCATCTTTTAAAGCCGTAGGAATATTTTGGATTTTATTGTCTTTCACGTCGGCTAAAGCTTTTTCAATGCCCATATATGCCGCATTAGACTTCGGTGCGCACGCCACATAAACGGCGGCTTGCGCTAGAGGGATGCGCGCTTCCGGAAGACCAATAAATTCCGAAATCTGCATCGCAGCATTAGCTAAAACCAAGGCTTGCGGATCAGCCAAGCCGACATCTTCACTGGCACAAATGCAAATCCGGCGAGCCATAAAACGCGGGTCTTCCCCGGCATAAATCATTTTTGCTAGCCAATACAATGTCGCGTCCGGATCGGAACCCCGCATCGACTTGATAAAGGCCGAAATCGTGTCGTAATGTCCGTCACCGTCGCGGTCATAATTGACCTGTTTCTTCTGAATACATTCCTGCGCGGCCGCCAAATCAAAATGTGTAACACCTTTAACATCAGGTTTCGTGGTTAAAACACCGATTTCTAAAGAGTTGAGCGCTTTTCGCGCATCGCCGTCACAAATTTCCGCTAAGAATTTTATGGCCGCCTCCTCAGCTTTAATATTCATGTTCCCTAAACCGCGCTCTTTGTCGCTTATGCTGCGTTTTAAAAGTCCTTCAATGTCTTGCGGCGAAAGGCTTTTGAGTTCAAAGACCAGAGATCGTGACAACAACGGACTGACCAGTGAGAAAAAAGGATTAAAAACCGTAGCACCAACCAGAATAACGCTGCCGTCCTCGAGATCGGGCATCAAAACATCTTGCTGTGCTTTGTTGAAACGATGGATTTCGTCGATAAAAAGAATGGTGGGCCGGCCGGAGGTCGCGCGGCGATTTTGCGCTCCCGCGAGAATTTTTCGCATTTCCTCGACATTGGACGTGACCGCATTGATCTTTTCAAAAACCGCAGAAGTTTTCTTGCTAATGCAAAGGGCCAAGGTTGTTTTGCCAGATCCCGGTGGGCCGTAAAAAATCAACGAACTCAAACGATCCGACTCAATCGCGCGGGTCAACAGTTTTCCTTCGCCGAGAATGTGCCTCTGGCCAGCATATTCTTTTAGAGTTTGCGGGCGCATGCGAACGCTTAACGGGGCGGTTTTAAAATTTTCTTTCTCCTGAATTTCGGAGAAAATGGTGGGCCCAGAGGTTGGTATTTTACGTTTCATAAGCAATCCTTAAAAAGAAAAGTCCCCACTTGTGCCGTCGCGTTGACGAGGTGAACCAGGTCACCAGGTGGGCTCCACTCCGACGATCCACAGACCGTTAGAAGTTTTGGATCCCATTTTATAAGTATTGGTTCTTTTTGTATGGCGCTAGCGAACACTGCAGGGACGAAAGGATTATAACACGGACGTCAAAATCTTCCAAGAGCGGCCATTTAGCGGATTGTGGCACGGAGCTCATGCGTTAATTTTTGCAAAATTTTTTCATGAACCAGGGCGATGTCGGCTTCAGTCAAGGTACGTTCCGGAGATTGATAAACTAAAGAAAAAACAATCCCTTTTTGGCCGGCGGCAATTTTTTCACCGGTATATTGTTCGCGAAAATGAATCGCACTCAAAAATGGCCCGCCGACCGCCCACACGGCAGCAGAAATGCGTGAAAACGGCACATCTTTATCCACGGCTAGACTGACATCGCGCGTCATAGAAGGAAACTCCGGTAAATGCGCAAAGAATTTTTCTTCCGATTGCTTTAAAGAAAAGTTCTCTAATTCTATCTGCGCAAAATAAATATCTTCGGACTTCAAATCCCAATTTTTTAAGATATCTTTATCAACCTTACCAAAAGTACCGATTGTTTTTTTATTGATGCTGACTTCGGCGCTATGTCCGGCGGAAAAAATATCCGCCGTGGCTGGAACGAGATCAAATTGTTTGACTCCAAGATTTTTTAACACGCTGGACAAGAGGCCCTTGAGATCGTAGAAATCGACGGCTTCTTTTTTATTCACACGCCAATCCGGCAAAGCCGATGCGGTGCCGGAAAGAATAATTCCCAAGACTTCTTTCTCCTCCCCCCCAAGGGGGCCTAATTGGCGAAGGGAGCCTGCCGGGCCGACGGACGAATAAACTTTTCCCAATTCGAAAAGTCGTAACATTTTTTGTCCGCGATTAAAATTCAAAGAAACAACCGCCAAAATACTTGGCAGCAAAGACGGACGCATAAATTCCTGGTCCAAACTCAACGGATTCTTGATCCGCGTTAATGCGCTATCGGCGAGTTTGCTTCTTTCAATCGCATTGCGGCTAACCAAGGGATAACTGATAATTTCATCAAGCCCTTGCCCGATCAAAATCTGTCGCAATTTGCGTTTGATCTGAAATTGTTCCGACGCCATGATCGCCGATGGCTTAACTTGCGGTAAGCTCGAGGGTAAACGGTCATATCCGATAATGCGGGCAATTTCCTCAGAAATATCGACGGCAGCTTTAACATCATTACGGAAGCTGGGGACCGTGACCACGCTACGCTTACCCTTGGCTTTAATTTTAAATTCGAGCTGGGACAACATTTTCTTAACTTGCACAGCGGAAAGCTTTGTTCCCAAGAATGAACTGATCTGCTCGATATCAATTTCAAAATTTCTAGATGCAGCGGCTTTCTTATAATTTATATCACGATAATGTGTGATCGTGCCGCCGGCTTCCAAAATCATCGCCAGCGCTTGTTTGGCTGTTTGCTCCAAATTGGTTGCATCGACACCGCGTTCAAAGCGGTATGCAGAATCGCTGGTAAGTCCTAAAGCGCGTCCCGCGCGGCGTATCAAAATCGGATCGAAAGAAGCACATTCCAATAAGATACGTTTTGTTTTTGCTGTGACTTCGGTTGCGGCCCCACCCATGATTCCGGCGATCGCGACCACTTTTTGCTCATCGGCAATCACAAGAATATTCGGATTCAATGTTCGCTCGACACCGTCGAGCGTAACAATCTTTTCGCCCGCCTTGGCTTTACGAACAATTATTTTTCCACCAACCAATTTGTCATAATCAAAAGCGTGCATCGGCTGGCCAGTTTCAAAAAGGCAATAGTTCGTGCTATCAACGATATTATTAATCGGCCGCACTCCGACAGACAATAAACGCTGGCTGATGTTTTTCGGCGCGTCGCCGATAGAAATGTCCGCAACAACGGTGCCGATGTAACGCGGACATGCCGTTTTATCTTCGATCGTAATATCGCATTTGGCTTTCGGAAGTTTGAGAACTTTGACTTTACTGACTTTAAAAGGTTTGTTAACAATCGCACTGACTTCGCGGGCAAGCCCGATAATATTCAAGCAATCAGGGCGGTTCGGGGTAATTTCTATTTCATAAACGCGGTCGGCGGCAGCCTGCCCGCCCACAGATGTGACGTCATCGATGGTCTTGACTTCATGGCCCGCCATCGTAAGGCGCTCGGCGAGCTTTTCCGCCGTGAGTCCATGTTTCACAAAATCATTAAGCCAGTTCAAACTCAATTTCATATAATTTTGTCATTCCCACTTTCGCGATGATGACACCTAGAATTGTTTTAAAAAGCGCACATCGTTTTCAAAAAAAATGCGGATATCGTTAATGCCGTATTTGAGCATGGCCATCCGCTCAACACCCATCCCGAACGCCAAGCCAGTATATTTTCCTTTAGGGTATCCAACGGCTTCGAAAACTTTCGGATTGACCATACCGCAACCCATAATCTCGAGCCAGCCTTTGCGGCCGCAGACAGAACACCCTTTGCCGTCGCAAATATAACAAGAAATGTCGACTTCCGCCGACGGTTCAGTAAAAGGAAAATAATGCGGACGAAAACGCATCCGCGTCTTATCACCGAAGAGTCGTTGGCAAAACGCCGTCAAAAGACCTTTAAGGTCCGAAAATTTAATATCTTTATCGACGAGTAACCCTTCGATTTGATGAAAAACAAACGAATGGCTGGCATCGACCGCATCAGGACGATAAACTTTTCCCGGAATGACGACGGCGAACGGCGGCTTGAATTGTTTCATCAAACGGATCTGAACCGGAGACGTTTGGCTGCGCAATAAAAGATGGCGGCTTTTTTGCGCGTCTGCGGGGTCGAGAGTTTCTAAATAAAAGGTGTCGAACGAATCACGCGACGGATGGTCGGCGGGAATATTTAAAGCGGTAAAATTATTAAATTCGGTTTCGATTTCCGGGCCATCTTGAACAACGAATCCTAAATGTTCAAACGCTCCACATATTTCTTCAACAATCTGGGACAAAATATGGGCGTGGCCAACAAGCGGAGCTACACCCGGCAAAGAGACATCGACGGCAGAAACAGAATCGCTGGAAATCGATGATTCGAGGCTTAGTTTTTTTTCTTCGAGGGACTGCGTAATTGCGTTTCTTAAATCATTGGCGTTTTTGCCAACGAGCGGTTTTTCTTCCGGTGATAACTTTGGCAAGCTGGCATAAATGTCGGTCAAAAGCCCTTTACGTCCAAGAAATTTGACCCGCAGCGCTTCGAGCGTTTTTAGATCCGCGCTCGCCACAATTTCCTGTTTGGCTTCCGCCGTTAATTTTTCAAAATCCCATCTCATGCTTTGTTCCTCATGAAAGAAGACGGCCCGCTTAGACCTTCAAGATCCCGCGGGCCACCCTTACAACCATCATATTAACATGCGTATACCAACCATCACTTACAAGCAAATGGCCGCAACTATTTCTTTGCTTTTGCGGTCGTTTTCTTGGTAGGCGCAGCAACAGCTGTCATATGTTCCTGAGCAATTTTCAAAAGACGATTGAATGCCGCAGGAGATGAAATCGCCAATTCAGCGATCATTTTGCGGTCAACCGCGACTTTGGCTTTGAGTAAACCACCGATAAAACGGCTGTAGGTAGTTCCGGCTTCACGGCAAGCCGCATTAATGCGGACGGTCCAAAGTTTACGAAAATCACTGCGGCGGGCTTTGCGGTCGCGATAAGAATAGGCTTGTGCCTTGATGCGCGTACGTTTGGCTTGCGCGTAACGTTTATGGCGCTGTTGAAAATAACCTTTAGCGGCCTTTAAAACGCGATTTTTGCGTCGCTTCGTGGCGACATTTGTGCGAACTCTAACCATAAGGCAATAACCTCCTGATCCTGCGTGCATCAACAGCAGAAACAAATCCTGCTTTGCGTAATTGACGTTTCCGTTTCCGGGTTTTCTTTCCTAAAATATGGCGACGACCTGCATTACGCTTTTTGATCTTCCCTTTTTTGGTGATCTTAAAGCGCTTCATCGCGGCTTTGTTTGTTTTAAGTTTCGGCATCTTCTGTTCCTTTCTCGACAGCGGTGACCTTTTTGTCTATGTTCAGAGCCCTCGGAATAACCACAACCGACATGACTTTACCTTCCATGCTCGGTGATTTTTCTATCTGGCCGTAATTCCCGAGGTCTGCAACAAAACGGTCCATGACTTTTTTCCCTAAATCCACGAACGACATTTCGCGACCGCGGAAAAATAGGTTAACTTTGACTTTATCTTTTTTCGCTAAGAAGGCTTGAGCTTGCTTAAGCTTCGTGAGGTAATCATTGTCATCAATGTGCGGCTTGACGCGGATCTGCTTCAAGTGCGCAACATGTTGACTCTTTTTGACCCGACGCTCTTTGCGTTCTTGATCGTATTTATATTTGCTGAAATCCATAATACGGCAAACCGGAGGACGCGCTGTTGGCGCGACCTCGACGAGATCAAGCCCGGCTTCTGCAGCCAATTCTAAAGCCCGGCGGATCATTAAAACGCCGAGTTGTTCCGCTTCCGGTCCAATGACCCGGACTTCGGGAGAGCGAATACGCTCATTGACTCGAATAACCTTTTGAATATGAACCTCCCCTGTCATTCCCGCGAAAGCGGGAATCCAGTTATTAAACTGGAATGTGTCTCCCTGCTTTCGCAGGGATGACAAATGTTTATTTCTTTTCTTTCACTTCGTTGACAATAAAATCGCCAAATTGACTAATCGACATTGTGCTTTGCTCAGATCCAGCTCTTTTACGAACCGCAACTTCGCGGGACGCGATTTCTTTTTCTCCCAAAACCAACATATAGGGAATCTTTTTCATAGTGGCTTCACGAATACGCTTACCTAAACTCTCATTTCGCTCGTCAATTATAACCCTTATCCCATTTTTTTGTAAATCTTCTTTGACTTCTTTGGCAAAAAATTGATGTTCGGGCGCAATCGGAATCAGCGCAACTTGGACCGGAGCCAGCCAGGTCGGAAAAGCCCCGCCATAATGCTCAATCAAGTTGCCGATAAAACGTTCCAAGCTGCCTAAAATCGCACGATGGATCATGATCGGCCGAACTTCTTTGCCGGTTTCATCAATATAAGACATCGCAAAACGTTCTGGCAAAGCAAAATCGCATTGAATAGTCGCGCATTGCCATTTACGGCCCAACGCGTCTTTTAATTTAATGTCGATTTTAGGCCCGTAAAATGCCCCATCGCCCTCGTTGACCTGATAGGCAATTTTTTTATCTTTCAAAGAATCCGCTAACGCTTTTGTCGCTAATTCCCAATTCTCTATACTACCAATATATTTTTCCGGCCGCGTAGACAACTCGATCTCAAGATCATTAAATCCAAAATCTTTCATCACGCTAAAAACAAAATCGATGACCGCCTCCACTTCACTTTTGATCTGGTCCTGACGGCAGAATAAATGTGCGTCATCCTGCGTAAATCCGCGGACCCGAAGTAGGCCGTGCAAAACCCCGGCTTTTTCTTGGCGATAAACGGTCCCTAATTCAAAATAGCGAATAGGAAGATCGCGATATGAACGAGTCTTGGATTTAAAAATTAAAATATGACCCGGACAATTCATCGGCTTGACCACGTAATCTTCATCATCGACTTTCATGTAATACATGTTTTCGCGATAATTGTCGGCGTGGCCGCTGATTTCCCAAAGTTTTCCTTTAAGCATGTGCGGAGTCATAACTAAATCATATCCGCGTTTAATGTGCTGTTCGCGGACATAATCTTCGATGATTTTGCGAAGCATGGCCCCGTTGGGATGATAAAAAACTAACCCGGCACCAGCTGTCTCGTGATAAATCTGAAAAAGATCGAGGGCGACACCCAGCTTCCGGTGATCGCGCTTTTCTGCTTCTTCTAAAAAATGTAAGTATTTCTTTAAATCTTCTTCGGAAGAAAACGCTGTTCCGTAAATCCGCTGGAGCATCGCGTTCTTTTCATTTCCGCGCCAATAAGCCCCGGCGACGGACAATAATTTAAAAGCTTTGATTTCGCCGACATTGTCGACGTGCGGACCTTTACAGAGATCTAGCCATTCTTCGCCCGTCTTAAAAATCGAAACGTCCGCGTCGGGAATTCCTTCGATCAGTTCGACTTTGTATTTTTCGCCTTCATTGCCGAACATCTTCAAGGCTTCACTGCGCGGCATAAAACTTTGCGTAAATTTCGACTTACGTTGAATAATTTGGCGCATTACTTTTTCGATGGCTTTCAAATCATCATCGGAGAACGGTTCTTTTTTGTCAAAATCGTAATAAAATCCGTTCTCAATGGCCGGTCCAATCGTGACCTTAACGTCTGGCCACAATTGCTTTACCGCCTGCGCCATCACATGCGAACATGAATGACGTAATTTATCTAAGTCTGTTTTATATTCCATCTTTATGTCATGCCCGTGAAAACGGGCATCCAGTGTTAACGTTTATTGTGGTGCCCCCACCCGGGCAGCCCTGGCCTTTGGTGGCCTATGGATTCCCGCTTTCGCAGGAATGACACATAATTGAATAAAAATGGACCCGACAAGACTCGAACTTGTGACCTCTTCCATGTCAAGGAAGCGCTCTAACCAACTGAGCTACGGGTCCAAACTACCTTGATTCTCTATTAGAAAATTTTGGGCCCAGTCCCCGCAGGTAAACATGAGGCTTGCTACTACAAGTAAAATATTTGCCAAGCGGGACGGGTCCAAAAATTTTTTGTATAACACTGCACCCCAAATGTTTCACGTTTCCTAAAGGACTCGCTAACGCTCGTAGGGTTTCTGCTTTTCAACCCCAGATGCTTCGCGTTTGAGGGGTTTCGCTGATCCCGAATGATACGCGTTCGGGATTTCGCTTAGCTTACAAGTAAGCTAAGCTCAATGGGCAAGGAGGGAGTCGAACCCTCACGACCTTTCGGCCACAGGATTTTAAGTCCTGCGTGTATACCATTCCACCACTTGCCCAATTTTTGTGGAACGATAAAAACTTCATTCAACCCCGAATACTTCGTGTTTGGGACACTTAATCCCGAATGCTCCGCGTTCGGGGTTTCGCTTAACTCGCAAGCGAGTTAAGCGAAAGGCGAGGACCGGAATCGAACCGGTGAATAGCGGTTTTGCAGACCGCGGCCTTACCACTTGGCTACCTCGCCGAAAAAACGTGTCATTGCGAGGAGGCAAAGCCGACGCGGCAATCTATTCGAGATTGCTTCGGCCTTACGGCCTCGCAAAGACGACCTATTTCAAATAACAGTCTTTAAAACTTTAACAATATTTTCCGGCTCTTCCAAATGTCCTTGACCTTCGGTACCGCAAGCCAGCTGACCCTTAATCGGATCGATAAAAATATATCCATGATCTTTCAATTTTTTACAATTTTTTTGAACGATCGGATTGTGATACATCACGGTGTTCATAGCCGGTGCGATAAAGATCGGTGCAGTCGTAGCCAGAACAGTACAGGTCAAAACATCGTCGGCGATCCCGGCGGCCAATTTCCCGATAATATTCGCGGTGGCCGGCGCAATCAAAACCGCCAGAGCATTTTGCGCCAGCGCAATGTGGCTCATATGCCCGTCCTTCACCCAACTTTCAAAACTTCCAGTCCAAACTTTTTTCCCAGACAACGCTTCTAATGTGAGGGGCGTAATAAAATGTTCCGCTTCTTTAGTCATTACCACGGACACATTATAACCGCTTTCCATCAAACGACGGACCAAGTCGGCTGATTTATAAGCCGCAATACTTCCGGTCACGCCTAAAACAATGTGCTTTTTTTCCATATGAGCGGACATGCGTCCAGCTTAAGCTTTTGCTTCGGCAGCGTCAGCGTCGACAGATTCTTTTTTCTTACCTTTAACAGGCGGCAGACCGTATTGATTGGCACCGTCTTTTAAAACAACTTTTCCGGCGCGGATTTCATCTAAAGCGATGGTCGGTGTCTTTGCATCAGCAGGAACACCGTCTATCAACTTGGGACTTCCGTCAGCTAATTCAAGCGCTCGCTTGGCAGCAATACGTATCAACTTGTAAACGCTGTAGCCGGATTTCGGTAAAAGTTCTTCAATTGGTTGATATGCCATTTGTGTTGCCTCCTGTGACTTTTATATAAACTATTGTCTTTTATTCGTTTAAAAGAAATCAGCGGGCATTTCCCGTGAATAAGAAATTGTTATTTATATCACAGCGCCCTTTAAATGTCAAAATGCTTTTCACCTTGACTTTTTTCGGGAGGTTTTACGTAAAACCGTCTTTTTGAATATTTCTTTGTTCAAAATCCGCGCCAGGTCTCGATACGCGTGCGCTAGGCTGTCGTTAACCACGATATGGTGATAGTGCTTGGCTTCTTTAAGCTCTTCTCTGGCTATTTTAAACCGCAAATTGAAGTCTTCCGGGCTCTCAGTTCCACGTTTTGACAAGCGTTTCTTCAAGTCGGCCAAGGTGGGCGTTTTGACAAAGACCAAAAGGGCGTCCGGATACTTCTGGCTGACCACTTTCGCTCCTTTAACATCAATACACAAAAGGACGCTCTTCCCTTTTTTCAACGCCGCATCAACTTTCTCTTTGGGGGTGCCGTAATAATTTTCAAAAACCTGCATGAATTCCAAAAAGTCGCCCTGCTTCTGCTTATCCAAAAATTCTTCTTTGCTTAAAAACAAATAATCACGGCCGTGCTTCTCGCCGGCGCGTGGCAATCGCGTCGTCGCCGACAGCGATTTGACCAACTTAGTCTTGAACGCCGGACTTTTTAAAAGCTTCTGATGAAGAGTCGTCTTGCCGGATCCCGACGGGCCGGAGAGAATAACGATCCTGCCATTTTCCATAATTATTTGAACCCTCTTTTTAACCTTTGTCTTCTTTATTCAAATAATTGTCCTTGCGAACCGGCGGCCAGCAAGAATAAATGCTACCCAAGACCCTTACTCAATATTCTGGGCCTGCTCACGCAATTTTTCGATTTTGGATTTTAGCGCAATCACGGCATTCGAAACTTCGCGGTCTTGAACCTTAGAGCCGATTGTGTTCGTTTCGCGCTGCATTTCCTGCGCGACAAAATCCAACTTTTTCCCGACGCCACCGCTAGCCTGCAGATGTTTTTTAAATTCATCGACGTAGTGCGACAAACGCGTTAATTCTTCGCTGATGTCATTGCCTTTTTGCAACGATAAAAATTCTTCTTTTGCGAGGGACTTCTTTTTATCTTTTAAAATTGTCTTGGTGCGGGCATCAATTTTTTTGATTTCCGCCAGCATGCCTTTTAAAATAACGGCCATGTCTTTGGCCAGCGCCTTGCCCTCACGAACACGCATCGCGACCAAACTTTTTAAAGCAACGTCGAGAGATTTTTTAACGGCCGGCCAAATTTCTTCGGCTTCCAAAACCACTTCACGCGCTTCGACGACGCCGGGCAGGCGAATCAAATCAGAAACTTTCAAATCCCCGCTCAAATCGAAATCGGTCTTTAAAATTTTTGTATAACGCAAATATTCGCGCACCGCGTCTTTATTGAAACTAATATTTTGTAACGGCTTGTCAGTAATTTTCAAGGACACCATGATGCGACCGCGTTCGATTTGGGCATTGACGAAATCGCGGACCGGACCCTCCAGGGCAGACATTCCCGGCGGCAAATAGTAAACAATATCAAAATACCGATGGTTCTGGCTTTTGATTTCAATCCCGCCCTTGATTTTTCCAAACGAAATGTCGTCGCTGCCAAATCCAGTCATTCCTTTGATCATTATTTCCAACCCTTTTTTGAAGACAATTTTTTCTCGATTTTTATGGGATAAATGTCTTTACCGATTTCCTCTGGGGAAAACCACAGTGCTATTTCACGGCGAGCTTCTTTGTGGTCGGATGAGACGTGCACTAAATTTTCATAAACGCCTTTGGTCGTTACGCGCCCGAGGGAGCCGCGAATGGATTTAGGCTGCGCATTTTCGGGATTAGTGGCACCGGCGACTTTGCGGCACACCGAAATGGCCCTAGGCCCTTCGTAAACTAAAGCGATGACTTTTTCGCGGCCGTGCAATGTTCCCTGCAAGTAGTTGACGATGTCCCCGAAAAAAGCTTGGCCTTTCAAATGGCCGTAGTGGGCTTCCGCCAAAGGCTTCGTCACTTTAACGATTTTCATAGCCAACAGTTCCAGGCCGGTCAGATTAAAACGGTCCAAAACATATCCGGCGAGTCCTTTATGTATGACGTCCGGCTTTAATAAAATTAAGACAATTTCTTTTTTCATGACTATTTAAGTCCTTCTTTTATCTCTTCTGCTTCCTTACCTAAATATCATCCTGAGCTCCTGCCGATTAGGCTCCCTATGGGAGCAAGGAGCGAAGGATCATGGTGTCTTACTAACTTTCAAAATTCCCAGGATTCTTTCGAGATCATCAAACGAATAATATTCGATAACAATTTTCCCGCGTTTTTTCTGCGCCTGTATCCTAACTTTTGTTCCGACTATGCGCTGCAAGTCTTCTTCTATCGATGCAATGTCAGCATTCTTGGGCTTTTCCCGTTTGGCATGACGCAAAAGCGTGTGGCCTTCCGACTTAATAAGGGCTTCCAATTCGCGAACGGAAAGTCCTTTCGCAACAATTTTTTCAAATAATTGTTTCTGGCGGGTTTCATTTTCAACGGCCAAAAGCGCACGGGCATGACCCATGGAAATCTTTCGATCGACGACCGCATCCTGAATATATTCCGGCAAACTTAACAGGCGCATCGCATTACTCACCGTTGACGCATCCTTGGAAACTGCTTTCGCGACATCTTCGCGCGAAAATTTGTATTCTTTGGTCAAGCGCAAATAAGCCTGGGCCTCTTCGATGGCATTAAGCTCTTCGCGCTGAATATTCTCAACGAGAGCAATAACAAAAGCTTCTTCCATTGAAACATTCTTGATAATAACCGGAACTTCTTCTAAACCAAGCGCGCGGGCCGCGCGTAAGCGGCGTTCGCCAGCAATAACTTCATAGCCTTCCCCGTCAGGACTCAAAGGACGAACTAAAATCGGTTGTAAAACACCCTTGTCTTTGATGGAAGCCTTGAGCTCCTCCAACTTCATCGAATCATAGTGCGTGCGAGGCTGTTGGGCATTGTCGCGGATCTTGGTGACTTTCAAAAACGCAACATCTTCCGTGCGCTTTTCTGGGGCACCAGAAGCAGGCACACCCATATTAGCTTTTTCCGGAATCAAGGCCGACAATCCACGACCCAAGGCTCGATTTTCCATAATGGCCTACCCTCTCAATTGATTAAGCTTCTTCAACCTTTGGTTTTTCTAATTCTTCAAAATTGATACGTTTCTGCATAGAAACTAAACCATTGCCCTGCAAAGACTTATCAATATTTTGGATACCGTCATTGCGCAAAACCTCATCGGCTAAATCCATGTAGCGCTTGGCGCCAATAGAGTTACCGTCATAAACAACAATCGGCTTTCCATAGCTCGGAGCTTCACTCAATTTAATATTGCGCGGGATCACCGACTCATAAACTTTTTCTTTAAAATGATTTTTGATTTCCTTAATTACTTCGGAGGTTAAGTTGGTGCGGAAATCGGCCATAGTCAAAAGAACGCCTTCGATCTCAAGGCCAGGATTAAGACCATCCTTAATGAGATTGATTGTCTGCAGAAGCTGAGTCACTCCCTCAAGGGCATAGAACTCGCATTGAATTGGAATAATTATCGAACCGCTAGCAACTAAAGAGTTTAGTGTTAAAAGCCCCAGTGACGGAGGCGAATCAATGAAAATAAAATCATATTCTTCTTTGATAGCGCTCAGAGCTTTACGTAAACGAGTTTCTCTTGACAAAGCACCAACTAATTCGATTTCTGCTCCGGTCAAACTAATGTTGCAGGGCACAATATCAAGATTGGGATAAACCTGGGGAATTAAGGCTTCTTTAACGGTAAGCTTATTTAGCAAGACATCATATACTGACTTTTCAATAATATTCTTATTAATCCCAACGCCGCTGGTCGCATTCCCCTGCGGATCCAAATCAACCAATAAAACCTTCTTGCCCTTGGTCGACAAAGCATGGGAAAGATTAACGGAAGTCGTAGTTTTTCCTGTTCCGCCCTTTTGATTACAAATAGAGATTATCTTCGCCATATTTTCACCATAAACGACTGCTTGTTTCACGTGAAACTTAACACAAGGTTACATTTTCTTCTTTGAAACTTTAATCTTTGCCGGCTTTTCGCCCTCCATGCCAAACAAACCTTTCTTTTCTTCACAGACAACCTTAATGTTCAACATTTCACGTGGAGTCGCGAAATGCTTAATAGCTTTTTCTATGGCATCTTCAACATCAGCACCTTCAAACTCTACAGATTGGACATTCTTAATCATTTAACAACCTCGACTTTGTTCACTTTGGACATTTTCCATTGCGTCAGAGTGGACAATAAATAGAATACAGTAAAGTATAGGCAGAGCCCGCTGGCGAAGTGATAGAAAATGAATCCCATCATCACCGGCATCAAAAACAACATCATCTTCTGTTGCATTAATTGGGTTTCATCGGTGATGACCATGTTCCTTGAGGTAAATTTTTGCTGAAAGAACATAATAATTGCCATTAAAATCGGCAAGATATTAAATTCATTGCCTATAAATGGGATGGTAAACGGCATGGTGGCCAAACGATCTGGTTCCGATAAATCCTTAATCCATAAGAATGTTGCTCCTTTGAAGTTTTCGGAGCGCCAGAGAACCTGATATAATCCGTAAAAAATCGGCATTTGTAAAATCATTGGCAAACACCCGCCGAAGGGATTAACTTTATTTTCTTTATAAAGCTCCATCATTTCTTTATTTAAGCGCTGAGGATCTTTCTTGTGTTTTTCCTGCAAACTCTTCATTTTCGGCTGAATTTCTTGCATTTTACGCATAGATGACATGCTTTTTGCCGTCAATGGATATGTTAAGACATAGAGTGAAATTCCTAACAAGATGATTGAAACTCCCCAGCTATGGAATATTCCATAGATAAAATGAAGGAAAAAATAAATGATCTTGGCAATAATATCCAAGATACCCCAACCGCTAAAAACCATAATATTTTCGAAACCTTGCGAATAGCTTCCCAAGATATTTAAACTTTGCGGTCCGGTATAAATAACTGCAGCGTAATTATTTGTGTTCGTGTTAATAGGAGATATCTTAATATCCAGATTTTTTTTGTCTTCAACATTAATTACGAATTTTTGCGTCTTGAATTCTGGCTTAACAATCATACAGAAATATTGATTACGGAAACCTACCCACGTCACCTCAGCAACTTCGCTTTTATTTTCTTTCGCATTAAATTCAACAGCGTGATCTTTGCGAATGATCCTGTTGGACAAACCGATTGAATACTCAAAAAGCGCTCTTTGGGGAGATTGCAGAGTTTTGCTATCCACCGATGCCGCATCAACTTTATATACGCCAATATCCAGATTGGACAATCCTTCAGTTTGGACACTTGTTTTAATAATATAATCGTTTTGGGATAGACTATATTTTTTCTCAACTCGTGCGTTACCTTTTTGGGCAACATAAACCAATTCATTGTTTAGATTCTGCTTTAAGACAAACGCTGTCTCTTCAAAGCCGGCAACCGTATAAATTTTGGTGACCGGTAAGGAAAAATTAAACTGCTTTATGATAATTTTTTTGATTGTCCCGCCGACATTTGTGAACTCGACCTTGATTTTGTCATTTTCAAGAACAGTAATGTCTTCTTTACTATTAACAGCTTGAGGGACTGTTTCAGGCGAGAAGGTGGCCTGTTCTTCGGGTTCAATCGATACAAGTTCTTTATTTGTAATTGCTTGTGTAGTTTTTTCGATCGGTTTGGGTGGCGGATTGAGGTAAGACCATGACGTTAAAACGATAAATGATAAAAGAAACGCGATAAGAAGTCTTTTTTCCATAAATTTAATTTACCTTAAGGGGTCATATCCGCCGTCTGATAACGGGGAGCAGCGCAAAATCCGACAAAAAGCCTTAACGACGCCGCGCAACGCACCGTATCTTTCGATAGACTCGCGGGCATAGCAGGAGCAGGAGGGATAAAACCGGCAACTAGGCGCAAACAAAAGCCGACTTATCTTTTGATAAACGACAATTAGAAACGACAGGGTTTTAACCATTGCTAAAAAGGAACGCGCAAAGATTAAACTGTTAATTTCTTGCGGCCCTTGGCACGACGTCGATTAAGCACTTCGCGGCCATCACTGGTTTTCATTCTCCGACGGAAACCATGAATACGCTTAGATTTAATATTAGTTGGTGTCTTTAAATGTTTTTTCATAATTCGAAGATTATAACACAGGTCGATGTTGAGTCAAGAATTTTTGCTTGCCGTAACGGGCCGTTTTAGAGAGGAAAAAATATATTTACCAGCCACTTAGGAAAAATCGCTTAAAACCGCCGCAAATGTCCGGACTGTTCTAAAATAGAGTTGCATTAAAAATTTTGTTTGTTATAATAAACAAACTTTTGAAACCGCATTCATTGATCGTCGGGAAAACCTCAATATCATGATTTTATCGACGGGAAAATGCAAAAAAAAGATATTAACAATTGTTGATAAGTTGTTAATAAGTTGATGTGGTTTTCCTAAAGCAATATTTATCAATGTATTACGAACATTTTAATTTGTTAATAGTTTTTTAATAATAGTGCTTTTTAACAGCCGATTGCCGAACAAATACATATGAGTGTTTTAAATATTTGGGAAAAAGCGCAGGATTCGATTAAAGAAACAATAGGCGAAAGCTCTTATGAAACATGGTTTTCACAGTTAAGGGCCAGCGAAAAAGATCCCGCAACAATTCTCCTGGAAACACCCGACGAATTCTTCCGCAACTGGATTGTTGAACATTATCTTAAAACCATCGAAGAAAAATTAGCCACCGCATCCAATCAAAGCATCGCGGTCGAATTTTCTATTAATACCATTCCACATACCGAAGCGCCGCCGACCCGTTTGCCGGCTGCAACTATCAGTATTAATCGAACAAATTTTTCCTCTTCAGACGAAAAACGTGATGATATCAACATTAATCCACGCTTTTCCTTTGATAATTTTGTGATCGGCCCATCTAACCGTTTTGCTTATGCCGCGGCCATGGCGGTCGCCGAATCACCGGCCAAAGCTTACAATCCTCTCTTTATATACGGCCAAGTCGGTTTAGGAAAAACCCATTTAATGCAAGCGATCACCCAGCAAATCAGAAAAACCGCTCCATCTTTAGCGATTTGCTATATTTCTTCTGAAAAATTCACCAACGAATTAATTGATGCGATTCGTCATCGTTCAACGCCGCAGTTCCGCCAAAAATATCGCAACATTGATGTGCTCTTAATCGACGACATTCATTTCATCGCCGGAAAAGAATCGACCCAGGAAGAATTTTTTCACACCTTTAACGCACTTCATAATAATCGTAAACAGATCATTATTTCCTCTGATCGACCGCCGAAAGAAATTTCTAATTTAGAAGAACGTTTAAGTTCGCGTTTTGCGTGGGGATTAATTACCGACATTCAGCCGCCAAATTACGAAACACGGGTTGCAATCTTAAAAAAGAAGATTGAACGAGAACCGGTGGAAGTTCCTGATAATGTTATTTTCTTTATTGCTGAACAAATTAAAACAAATATTCGTGAATTAGAGGGTGCATTGATTAGGGTGGTGGCTTATTCCTTATTAGAAGAAAAGGCTATTGGTTTAGAGATGGCAAAAGTGATCTTAAAAGATATGGTTAAAGAAACTATTAAGATTATTAGTGTGGAAATGATCCAAAAAGAAGTCGCTGATTACTATAATATTTCTGTTACAGAGTTAAAAGCAAAGAAAAGAAACAAAAATATCTTGCAGCCACGGCAAATAGCGATGTATTTATCTAGACAATTAACAAAATTATCATTACCGGAGATTGGTCAAGCTTTTGGTGGAAAAGACCATACGACGGTTTTACATTCTTGTAAAAAAATAGAACAAGATGTTTCTGATGACCGGGATTTGAAGAGTGTTATTGAGAAGTTAACAGCTCATCTTAAGCAATGAGATTTTTATCCCAAACTTATACACAGAAAAAAATGATATAAACCTAATATTTTCAATAACTTTAAACCATATTCAACTTTTCAACAACCCCTATTAATACGACTACTGCTTTTTAAAGGGGTTATTAATAAAATAGTCGTAGTAGGGAAAACTAAATCGGGGGATAAATGAAGATTAAACTCGAAAAAGACCAGATGGTGGCAGGGATCCAGATTGTACAGAATATTGTATCTTCTAAGGCGACATTGCCGATTTTATCCAATATGTTATTGGAGACGCGCAGTAATAAAATGAACCTCAATACGACCGATTTAGACATCGGGATATCCTGTGAAATTCCTGTGGAAACACTTGAAGAAGGTGCTATAACCATTCCAGCTAAAAGGTTTAGCGACATTGTCCGCGAGTTGCCGGCTGGGGAAATCACGATTACTACTAAAAAGAATAATCAGGTTGATATTGAAGGAAATAAATGCCGCTTTAAGTTAGTCGGTCTGCCAAAAGAAGAGTTTCCTAAGTTTCCAGATTTTAAAGATAAAGAAGTGATCAAAATCGGCCAAAGTATTTTTAAGGAAATGATCCGCTTAACGTCCTTTTCTGTTTCGCACGAAGAATCACGTTACGTTTTAAACGGGATCTTATTGGAAATCAGCGGTGACACGATCCGCATGGTTGCAACCGATGGCCGCCGCTTAGCCAAAATTGAACGCAAATTGGAAACAGCGATCAAAAAAGATGTCGGTGTGATTATTCCTTTAAAAGCAATCCAGGAAATTTTCCGTAACTTGACGGATGAAGGAAACATTTCCTTTATTACCGGGACCAACCAAGTTTTATTCGATGTGAACGGAACTTTGATCGCTAGCCGAATCATTGAGGGCGAGTTTCCCAATTATAGTCAAGTCATCCCTAAGCCGGTCACCCCGAAGATCAAAATTGTGACCGCCGACTTTTTAAGCGCGATCCGCCGGGCGAATTTGCTTTCGACGCCGGATTTTCAGGCGATCAAATTCGAAGTCTTCACCGATAAACTTGTTATTTCCAAAACAACCCCGGATGTCGGGGAATCGCGCGAAGAAATCGCTGCGGAATACGGTGGGAAAGAAATGATCATTGGTTTTAATCCGCAATATCTCATCGACATGTTAAAGAACATCAGCGCGGAAAAAATAGAACTCGAATTGTCCGGGCCGGACAAGGCGGGGGTCATTCGAATCGGCGATTATTTATATCTTGTCTTGCCGATGCGCATCTAAAACGGATGATTTTATGGACGACATCAAAGATATTGTTAAAAAAGTTTTTTTAGACATTTCGTCTAAGACAATGGACACTCCTGGGGAGCAAAAAAAACTTGAAGAACAATTTGAAAAAGTTTTAAAACAAAATAAAATTTCCGGTGCTAAGATATCTGGTTTTAAAGATAAACATCTTTTTGTAAATGTGGATTCGTCGGGACGCTTGTATCAAATCAATATGATCAAGAATAAAATTCTCTTGGAGTTGCAAGCCGAATGCCCGGATGTGCAAAAGATGTCGGTCAAAATAGGAAAGGCCTAAACAAAAATGTCAAAAGACACCGAAGTGGAAAAAGACGATAAAAAAGCAAAATATGATGCTGGGAACATTACCGTCCTCGAGGGGATGGAAGCGGTGCGTATGCGTCCGGCCATGTATATCGGCGACACCTTCGCGCGCGGGCTTCACCACTTGGTTTATGAAGTTGTGGACAATTCCGTCGACGAAGCATTGGCTGGATACGCCACCGAAATCGAAGTTTCGATCAATGAAGGCGAAACCATCACGGTTATTGATAACGGTCGCGGGATCCCCGTTGATATTCATGCGAAAGAGAAGAAACCGGCGGTTGAAGTTGTTTTGACGACGTTGCACGCGGGCGGTAAATTCGACCACGATTCTTATAAAGTGTCCGGCGGTTTGCACGGCGTCGGTGTCAGCTGCGTTAATGCTTTGTCGGATTGGCTGGAAGTTGAAATTAAACGCGACGGTAAAATTTATCATCAACGTTACGAACGCGGAAAGACCGCGTCAAAACTTTCGACGGTTGGCAAGACCAAGGGAACTGGGACGAAGGTTACATTTAAGCCGGACCGCACGATCTTTAAACAGACCCATACGTTTTCTTACGACATTTTAGCCAAGCGTTTGCGCGAACTCGCCTTTTTAAACAGCGGATTGAAAATCACCTTGTTTGATAAACGCGGCGAGAAAGAAAAAGAAAACATCTATTTTTATAAAGGTGGGATCAAAGAATTTATTGGGTACCTAAATGCGGACAAGGGTGTCATGCATGAAAAGGTCGTTTATTTTTCGCGTGAAAAAGACAGCATCGTCATCGAAGTCGCGATGCAGTACAACGACAGCTACAGCGAAAATGTTTTGTCCTTTGCTAATAATATCAACACCTCCGAAGGCGGGACGCATTTAAGCGGTTTTCGTTCGGCGTTGACGCGCGCAGTGAATACGTATTCCAAAGCCAAGAAGCTTATTAAAGAAGACGAAGTCTCTATCAGTGGTGACGACGCCCGCGAAGGTTTAACGGTTGTTATCAGCGTTAAGATTCCTAATCCGCAGTTTGAAGGCCAGACCAAAACCAAATTAGGAAATTCCGAAGTTGAAGGGATTGTCGCGTCGGCAACATTTGAAGCGCTGACTAGTTTTTTTGAAGAAAATCCTCCGGTTGCTAATAAGATCGTTGGGAAAATCGTTTTAGCATCGCGCGCTCGTGAAGCGGCCCGTAAAGCCCGCGAATTAACCCGCCGCAAGGGTGCCTTAGACGGCGGTGGACTTCCGGGGAAATTGGCGGATTGTTCGCAGCGCGATCCGTCTTTGTGCGAATTGTATCTTGTCGAAGGGGATTCTGCCGGTGGTTCTGCTAAACAGGGACGCGACCGTGCGTTTCAGGCGATCTTGCCGCTCAAAGGTAAAATTTTGAACGTCGAAAAATCCCGTCTCGACAAAATCTTGAGTAACGAAGAAATCCGCACCATCATCACGGCGCTTGGGGCTGGAGTTGGCGAGGATTTTAATACGGAGAAGCTTCGTTATCATAAGATTATCATCATGTGCGACGCTGACGTCGATGGTTCACATATTCGTACGTTGCTGTTAACGCTTCTGTATCGCCAGATGCGCGCGTTGATCGAAAAAGGTTATGTGTACATTGCGCAACCGCCGCTTTATAAAGTCAAACGTGGGAAACGTGAAGAATATATTGAGACCGAAGAAGAATTGACCGAACTGATTTTGGATTTGGGTCTTGAAGGCTTGAAATTGACCCGCTTAAAGGGGAAGCAAACTTTTAACAGCGCTCAGCTTAAAGACATTCTTAGTTCTTTAACGGAACTTGAACACTACATTAAAGTCATGCACCGCCGGGGAATTGCCTTTGAAGATTATATTAAGGAATATGATGAAAAAGCGCAGACCCTGCCGATGTACATGATTAAAGTCGAAGGCAAGATCAAGTTCATTGCCGATGATAAAGAATTAGCAGACTTGACCAAAGACGCTGTCGATATGAAATATATCGAAATCTTTGAAGGTCAGGACATTTTAATGATTCAGAAAAAATTCGAAAAGATCGGACTCACGTTGATGGAATTTGTGAAACCCGAGATCCCTAAAGAGTATACGCAAAGCAAAACTGCCAAAAAAGAAAAAGGAGCAGCCGAGGGATTAAAACCGATCTTCTCGATTGCCAATGACGAAGATGAACACGAATTTTATTCTTTGAAAGAAGTTTTGGATTATGTTCGCGAGCAAGCGAGCAAAGGGATTCACATCCAGCGCTACAAAGGTCTCGGGGAAATGAATCCGCGGCAGCTTTGGGAAACCACCATGGACCCGGCCCGCCGCACGATTTTGCGTGTCACACTTGAAGACGTAGTTGAGGTCGATAAGATTTTCAGCGTTTTGATGGGCGATGAAGTTGAACCTCGTCGTAAATTTATTGAAGCCAATGCGCATGAGGTTAAAGATTTAGATATTTAGTGTCATTCCCGCTTTTGCGGCCGGCAGGCCTCAGGCGGGAATCCACAAGTAAACATGGATCCTCGCTAAAAGCATGCGGGGATGACAAAAAGCGAAAGGCATTTTGATTTTATGGATACATCGTCACCACAAGAAAAAATTATCCCGGTCTTTCTCGAAGTAGAAATGAAGCGCTCGTATATGGCGTATTCGATGAGCGTTATCGTCGGACGCGCTTTGCCGGATGCCCGGGACGGGTTAAAACCCGTTCATCGCCGTATTCTTTTCGCGATGAAAGAACTCAATCTCGAATATCCTAAGCCGTACAAGAAAAGTGCCCGTATCGTCGGGGAAGTCTTGGGTAAGTACCATCCGCATGGCGACACCGCGGTTTACGACACCATGGTCCGCATGGTCCAGGAATTTTCACTACGGTTTCCTTTGGTCGATGGTCAGGGTAATTTTGGTTCTGTTGACGGCGACGCCGCAGCCGCTATGCGTTATACGGAAGCGCGTTTGTCCGCGATTGCCGATCCGTTGTTGGCCGACATCGAGAAAAACACCGTTGATTTTGTTCCCAACTTCGACGCCAGCTTGCAGGAACCTTCGCTTTTACCGGCCGCGTTTCCTAATCTTTTAGTGAACGGCTCCAGCGGGATTGCCGTCGGGATGGCGACCAACATGCCGCCGCACAATCTAGGTGAAGTCATCGATGGCGTTATGCACTTGATCGACAATCATGAAGCGACGATTAAAGAGCTCAGTAAATTTGTTAAAGGCCCGGATTTTCCGACGGGTGGGATTATTTGCGGTCGCGAAGGCTTCAAAGACGCTTACGAAACCGGCCGTGGGAAGGTTTTGATCCGCGCCAGGGCTTCCGTCGAACGCCAGCCCAAGGGGAACAAAGATTTCATTATTATTACCGAGCTTCCTTATCAGGTGAACAAAGCTAATTTGATTACTCACATCGCCGATCTTGTGCAGAACAAAGCGGTCGATGGGATCACCGATATTCGCGACGAATCCGACAAAGACGGGATCCGCGTGGTTATCGAGTTGCGCCGCGATGTTCAGCCGGAAATTGTTTTGAACTACCTTTATAAGCACACGCAGCTGGAGACTACGTTTGGGATCATCAATCTTGCGCTGGTCAACAACAGCCCGCGTGTTTTGAACTTGAAACAATTGATGAGCGAATTTATCGATCACCGCCGTATCGTGATCCGCCGTAGAACGCAATTCGAATTGGACCGCGCGTTACGCCGTGCCCATATTTTGGAAGGGTTGCGTATTGCTATTGACGAAATTGATGAGGTCATTAAGACGATCCGCGGTTCCAAGAGTTCTGTCGAGGCCAAACTCAACTTGATGAAGAAGTTCAAGTTGACCGAAATCCAGGCGCAAGCGATCCTCGAAATGCAGTTGCAGCGCTTGACCGGGTTGGAACGCGACAAGATCGAAGAAGAATATCAAAGTTTATTGAAAGACATTGATCATTACCGCGCCATTTTAGCGTCGCCTAAGATGGTAGACGATATTATCAAGGCGGAATTGACCGAGATTAAAAAGAAATATAATAATGAGCGCCGTACGGAAATTGCGGCTAAGTCCGAAGATATCGAAATCGAAGATTTAATCGCCGAAGAAGAAATGGCGATCACGATCAGTAACACCGGTTATATCAAACGCCTTCCTGTCAGCGCGTACCGCAAACAAAAGCGTGGCGGAAAAGGTGTGACCGCGATGACGACTAAGGACGAAGACTTTGTGAAGATGCTTTTCGTCGCGTCGTCTAAAGATTATCTCTTGATTTTTTCTAATCAAGGAGTCGTACGCTGGCTCAAAGTTTATGAAATTCCGGTCGCAGCGCGCAGCGCAAAAGGCAAGGCGATCATAAATCTTTTGTCATTTAAGCCCGAAGAGCAGATCAGTGCGATCGTCAGTGTGAAAGAGTTCTCCGATGACTTGAGTCTGGTCATGGCGACAGCCAACGGAAGCGTGAAGAAAACAAAATTGTCGGCCTTCAGCAATCCGCGCAAGGGTGGCATTGTGGGAATTACGCTCGAAAAAGGCGATGAGTTGATCGGTTCGTCTTTGAGCAACGGAAAATACGATGTGCTCTTGGCGACCAAGTTAGGAAAATCGTTAAGATTTTCTGAAAAGCAAATTCGCGACATGGGCCGTGGTGCTCAAGGCGTGCGCGGGATCAGTCTTGATAAAAGCGATCGCGTTGTCAGCATGCGCGTGTTTCCTGCCGACGTGGCAAAAACTGGCAGCACCCTTTTGACCGTGACCTCGCTCGGTTATGCGAAACGTTCCGACTTTGAAGAATATCGCACGCAATCGCGCGGCGGTAAAGGGATCATCAACGTCAAGTGTATGCCGAAAAACGGTCACGTCGTCGGAGTTTTGACCGCTTTATTGGAAGACGAAATCATGGCGGTGACCAAGCAGGGCATGGTGGTCCGTTGTCCGACCAAAGATATTCGTGAATCCGGACGCAGCACACAAGGGGTTAAGCTTATTTCGTTGGATAAGGGTGATGAAGTCAGCTCGGTTGCTAACGTTGTCGCGAAAGATGACGAAAATGATGGAGAAGGCGAGGAATTGGCCGTGTAGGTGGCCGCGCGACGGAGCGCTCCGCACTCTTTCGGAGATTTCGTCCTCATTCGTAATTTTCCTTGACCGAAAAGCTTTCTTTCATATAATAGCTTTTTCTCAATCACTCCGACTTTATCGACCCCATCGTCTAGCCTGGTCAGGACACGAGCTTTTCAAGTTCGGTGCGCGGGTTCAAATCCCGCTGGGGTCGCTCTTATTCTTCCCGTTGTTCAAGACATAACACATCACATCAAGCGAGGTCGCAATGTTAAAAATTTACGGTTCCGATTTATCTTCACCGGCTAACAAAGTGCGCTTTGTTGCTAATTATTTAGGGATACAGCATGAATATAAAAAAGTGGATTTAGGCGCAGGCGAACAGCGCAAGCCGGAATTTTTGCAACAAAACCCCTTTGGTAAAGTTCCTTATATCGATGACGCTGGATTTTGCATCGCTGAGAGTGGCGCCATTATCAAATATCTCGCCAACAAAGCCGATTCTGCTATTTATCCTAAAGGATTAAAAGAACGCGCGCTCGTCGATCAGGATTTGGATTTCGTGACTTTGCACGTCGGTGCGGCCATGCAAAAAGTGACCTACAACCGTATTTTCGCGCCGCGCCGCAATATTCCAGTTGATCAAACGTCTTTAGTAGAAGGTGAAACATTTTTGCAGCGTTTTTTGCCCATCATCGACGCAAAATTGGCCAAGACCTCGTACGTGTCCGGCAATGAGTTAACGATTGTTGACTTTTCCTTGTTGTCCGTTCTCGATCCGGCAGAAGCTTCGGGTGTGAATTTAAAATCTTATACCAACATCACCAAGTGGCGCGAAAATTTACGCCAACAATCTTTCTACACCAAATGCCATAAAGAATACGGTGAATCGTTGAAACAGCCGGCATAAAACGATGAAGGTCGCAGCGGTCCAACTCAACGTCGGGGAATTCAAAGACAAGAATATTGCCAAGGCCGTGCACTTTGTCAAAGACGCGATCGCTAACGGAGCGAAGGCGATTTTTCTCCCCGAGGTTTTTAATTACCGCGGGCCGCTCGATAAGAAAATTCTCGGCGAGATCAGCGAAAAAATTCCCGGACCGTCATTAACGCCATTCTTAGAGTTGGCTAAGAAACACCGCGTTTTTATCGTCGCCGGATCGATTTACGAAAAAATTCCCAAAAGCTCAAAAGTTTATAATACGTCCGTCGTGATCAACGATTATGGCCGTATCGTCAGCCGTTATCGAAAGATCCATCTTTTTGATGCGGTCGTCGTTGACCGTGTGGTCAAAGAGGCGCAAAATTTTAGCGCCGGCAAAACGGCGGTCATTGCGCCTTTCGGGTCCATGAAGTTGGGAATGACGGTGTGTTATGATTTGCGTTTTCCCGAGCTTTATAAAAAATATGGCAAAAAGAAATGCGAAGTTATTTCCGTCCCGTCTAACTTTACCTACGAAACCGGTAAAGCGCATTGGGAGGTTTTGTTGCGGGCGCGGGCGATCGAGAACCTTTCTTACATTGTGGCCCCGAACCAATGCGGAGATTCTTCGACGGGTGTTGCCGCTTTTGGCAATAGCATGATAATTGATCCGTGGGGCGGAATTTTAGCGCGCGCTTCAACGGATCGCGAAGAAATCATTTTTGCAGAACTGCAACGCGAAGCCCTGGAATACACACGGGCTATTTTACCGAGCATTTTACGTTAAATGTTGGATCCTTCGCTCGCTGCCCCAATGGGGCTTAATCGGCGCAAGCTCTCGATTAGTTTTGATCAATGAAGTAGAGAGAAGAAGGGCTCAAAAATAAGGAGATTCATATGTCGAAGAGTATTAAAGTTGCAGTCACCGGCGCGGCCGGTCAAATTGGTTATGCGTTGTTGTTCCGTATTGCGGCCGGAGAAATGTTTGGTAAGGAGACGGACGTCCACTTGCAGCTTTTGGAACTCGAGGCGGCTTTGCCTGCTCTCGCAGGCGTGGTCATGGAATTGGAAGATTGCGCCTTTCCGCTCTTAAAATCCGTGGTCGTGACTTCGGACGCCAATGTCGCGTTTAAAGACATCGACTGGGCCCTTTTGGTCGGCAGTTTCCCTCGCAAAGCCGGGATGGAACGCTCAGAATTGCTTAAAATTAACGGCAGAATCTTTAGCGCGCAAGGTAAGGCTTTAGACGCCAACGCCAAAGCGACCTGCCGTGTCCTAGTTGTCGGAAACCCTTGCAACACAAACGCTTTTATCGCTAAATCCCAGGCCAAACGCATTCCAGCTCAGAATTTCTTTGCTATGACCATGCTTGACCAAAATCGTGCCGTGACCCAGATCGCACAAAAAGCGGGTTGCGCCATTACCGATGTCAAAAAGCTGGTCATTTGGGGCAATCATTCCGCGACCATGTACCCGGATTATCTCAACGCCGAGGTTGGGGGTCGTCCTTTAGCTCAGGTTATTAAAGATGAAGCTTGGTTGCAAAAGGAATTTTTGGCAGTCATTCAGCAGCGCGGCGCGGCCATTATCAAGGCCCGAGGGCTTTCTTCGGCAGCATCGGCCGCCAATGCGGCCATCGATACTGTTAAAAATTTGATTACTCCAACTAAGGCCGGCTCCACTGCGGGGGCAGGGGAATGGTTTTCCGTTGCGGTTTGTTCCGACGGGAGTTATGGGATTGAAAAAGATCTGATGTTTAGCTTCCCGATTGTTTCTGATGGAACCAGCTGGAAAATTATTGGCGGTCTCAATCACAGCGCCTTTAGCCAGGAAAAGATCGCTTTGACCCACAAAGAACTTTTATCGGAGCGGGATGCGGTCAAAGACATGTTGGTTTAAGCCCCTGGCTTTATTGCAACATTCGCTGTAACAATTAATTGCGAGAAAATGGACGATTCTTTAAAAAGCATTTTTTCTTGTTTTTCATTATTGTGGGCAGTATACTTAACTTATCTATTTAACGAAAGGAGTGCTCTGTGCACACTATTAAATCCAAAATCTCTTACTTCGTCGTCGGTACATGCCTCATTCTTTCACTCCAAGGATGTGATCAAGTTAACAAACTTGTTAATTATTTTTCCGGTAAAGATAAAGACGTTAGTTCAAAACCCAAGGCCCCGGCCCCAATGGAAGTCAAATCCGTTGCGGTGACAACTCCAGCAGGCGTGATGAAGCCGAAAGCTCCGGCTGTTGAAGCGGCAAAAGTGCAAACCCCGGAACAAGCACCGGCAGATTTACCCGACGGTGTATTGGCAAAAGTCGGAACCTGGTCCATTTCGTTCGCAGAATTTAAAGAGCAGGAAAAATCAGCCCAGGAATTGGCCGAGCAAAACAATCTCCAATATGATCTTCCCGCAGAGCGTCTTTTGGGCATGATCGTCGAACAGCAACTCCTTTTTCAAGAAGCTCAGCGTCAAGGAATGGACCGCGATGAAAAGATCTCCAAGCAGATCGAAGAAGCCCGCAAGTTGATTTTATCGCAAAATCTCCAGACCAAATTAGTGGAAGGCGTGTCTGTCACCGACGAGGAAATTAAAGAATTTTATGAACAGAATAAACAATTTTATTATGAACCCGCGGAATACAAAATCAGCCAAATCGTTGTCGATACGGAAGAACAGGCGAACACGATCTTAAGCCAAATAGCGCAGGGAACAAATTTTGCCGAAGTTGTCAGCAACCAATCTAAGATCAAGGACGATGGAAATTTTATTACCGAAGACAAACTGGCTTTCCAGAAACTCAAGGACATCATCAACACTTTGGATGTGGGCAAATTCAGCGCGGTTTTTAACGGTCCACAGGGTTTCTATATTGTGAAGATCGACGAAAAAAAAGGTGGAAAAGAACGTACGCTCGAAGAAGTCAAAGACGGTATTAAAGCCGATTTAAGTTACCTCAAATATCTTCAAAGTTTACAAAAGCTGCAAGGCGAGATCCCGGTGCAAACCAACCTCAAATTATTGGAGGTTAAATAAGCAATGAATGTTGAAAATAAAAAGCAACTGGTTATTATTCTTTTTGCAGTTGGTTTGGGACTGGTCGCTGCGGTCGCGACCGGGCAATATATTTCTACGACGATCTCTGATGAAACTAAGCGCATGACCAAAGAAATTGAAGAGAAAAAAGTCAAGCCGCTGGCCCAACAAATGGCGGTCATGCAGGACAAAATCCAGGCCCTGGAAAGCCGTCCGATGGTCGTTGCTGGGGCAGGTGGCGTCATAGAAAATCCGGGGGTTCCAAAATCAACCCTGTCATTAATGACCCCGGCGGGAAAAAGAGCCTATACGGTCCGCATTGATCCGCTTTCCGCCGTCGGCGGTATGATCAACCCGGGAGATTTTATTGATATTTTGGCGCACATGAATATGCCGGATCCCGTCAGTAATAAAACGGAAAGAATAACCAGCATTGTTTTTCAATATGTCAAAGTTCTTGCTGTCGGAACCAACTTACAAGCAACCGGTGGTTATGAACAACAACAAGCCGCCGGAGCATTGAATATTACTTTAGCGCTCTCTCCCGAAGAATCAGGGTTAATGTCTTTTATGGAAAAAAACGGCCAATTGCAGATGGTCTTGCGTGCTCCGTCGGAAACTGCCGTTGAAGAGTTACAAAAAGCGGATTGGCAGAATCTTGCCGACTATGTTTATGACAAGCAAAAGACTGAAATATCGACACCGCTTTCCGGATCAAAATTAAAGCCGATCAATGATAAGCCCAACGAAATCAAGCCATCCATAGAAATTTTTAAAGACGGACGATTGCAATAAACGTTCAACCGCAGCGCTTGAGCTAAATCTTTTAGGGGGACATACGTGAATATGGAAATGAACCGAGTTTTTTTTAAGAAAATTGCGCTCTGCTTTTTATCGCTAGCTCTTTCCTTAAGTCTAGCTCTCCCACCCATGGCACTGGCCGAACTTCAGGACGTCGTTGAAGCCAAAGACGCGGAAAACATTTTTCTTTATGTCGGAGATTTGGTCACGGTCAAGGTCGAAAATCTGACCAGAATTGCTGTTGCAAATCCGAGCATCGTTGATATTACCAATGCCTCCACCGAAGAAATCACTTTAGTCGGGCGCAAAGTCGGGGAAACGCAAATTTTTATTTGGGACCAAGGTGGTAAACGTCAAGTTTTGGCCCGTGTTTTAGGGACGGATTTGGGACGCATTTCGCAGCGCATGGCTTCTTTA
>Ga0163144_10002679_pt1 | contig 40728 bp, 34 predicted proteins | sample OliLak19BULKMAT1_FD_123175 | JGI IMG/M metagenome (GOLD analysis project Ga0163144, IMG submission 123175) | Freshwater microbial mat bacterial communities from Lake Vanda, McMurdo Dry Valleys, Antarctica - Oligotrophic Lake LV.19.BULKMAT1 | ecosystem: Environmental > Aquatic > Freshwater >...
CACGGGGTAGCGGGTGCCGAAGGCCTTCAACAGCATGCCTTCTTTCATCAGCGCCGCCGCCGCCGAGTTCGAACTCGCGGACAACATCCAGTCCATGTACTCGAACAGGGTGCCGCGGTCGCCCGGTGCGAGGGAGGCGCCGCAACGGAGTGCGAGACACGGTTTCTGACCAAACTCGTGCTGCTCCTCGGCGAGCGCATCGACGATCCGGCGGTGGTGGAGGAACAGGCCGGGACGGCCGAGTGCGCTCTCGATTGAGCGCCGCCTGAACAGGCCTCGTGCCGTGACCGTGCGCGGGCCCGCGTGCTAGGCTGCCCCCCACTCATGAGCCCTCAGACCCTCGATCTCCCCCCCCTGCAACGCCAGATCGAGGATTGGCCGATCCTGACCGCCGCACCGGCATTCGTGCCGCTGCAGTCAGTCCCTGGCAGCGAAACCGAGGTGGCTGTTCCGGCCGTTACGGCCGCCGCCCGACTGCGCATCTACGACTCGATCACGCAGATCGACCCCGCCGGCTGGGACGAAGTCGCGGGCCGGTCCGCCGCGCCGCGTTCGCACGCCTATCTCGCGGCGATCGAAGCCGCAGGCATCAACGACTGCCGCTTTTACTATCCGGTGCTGCTCGACGAACACGATCGCATTCTGGCCCAGGCCTGCGTCTACACGATCACCACCGACTTCACCCAGATGCTGCCCGCTGGCCTTAAGCCCGCCGCCACGCTGCTGCGCCGGCTGTGGCCGCGCTTCCTGCAGGTGCGGCTGACCGAATGCGCCTCGCCGCTGGTGCCGGGCCATTCGGTCTCCGTGCGCGAGGGGCTGGACCGCGGACCCCTGATCCGCCTGCTCGGCCGTGCCGTCGGTGACATAGCCCGACAGGCCCGCAGCCGTCTGCTCGTGATCCGCGATTTCCTCGATCACGAGCGCAAAGATTTCGACGTGCTGCTCGACGAAGGCTACAACCTGACCTCCAACATGCCGCTCGCCCGCATCCGCGTGCGCTGGAAGACCTACGCCGAATACCTCGACAGCATGCGCTCGCGCTACCGCAAGGATCTCAAGCGCCGGCTCGACCACGTCGAGCGCGGCGGACAGCGCGCGGTGCGTCTCGCGGCTTTCGGCGGGCGTGCCGGCCTGTGGGCCGAGCAGGTGGCGGTGATGTACGAGCGCTCGAAGGGCTTCAAGCGCGAGCGCGTCGGCAGCCGCTACTACGAAGCGCTCGGCCGCCTGCCGGCGGAGCAGTGCCTGATCGTTGCCGCCGAGCGCGAGGGCCGCACGGTCGCCCACGGCATGGTGCTGTTCGACGACGCACACACCATCGCGACCTACTTCGGCCGCGACGCCGGGCCGCCGGGCAACGAGTGGTTTCACCTGCTGAACGAAGTGATCCGCATCGGCATTGAGCGCGGCAGCGAACACATCTGCCTGGGGCTCGGCTCATATGACGCGAAGTCGCTGGTCGGCGCCGACATCGAAGCCCTGCACTGCTATGCGCGCAGCACATGTGCGCCGATCAACTGGCTGATGCGCCGCATCCCGGACCGGATGGCGCAACCCGCCGCGCGGGCGCGCCGCATCTTCCGCGACGACAGCACCTCGCCCAACTGAGTCACGGGCCGCTCGGGGCCTGCCCCCATCCCGGGGCCGTTCAGGACTGTTCTTTGCCCGCCGTGGGCGCCGCACGCAGCGCACGGCGGCTCGCCAGAAAGTCCCAGCCGCCGCCGACGATCGCGAACAGCAGCCGGTAGCAGAACAGCAGCGACACCAGCAGCACGGCTTCCCGTGCGCTCAGTCCGAGCGCGATGAAGAGCCCCGTGCCGGCGATTTCCGCCGCGCCAACCCCCGCGACATTCACCGGTACCGCTGCGAGCAGCGACGCGGCGGCCAGCACGAACAGCATTTCCACGAAGCTGATCCCGATGCCCCAGGCCTGGGCCGGCAGCAGCACCGCGCAGGCGAGCAGCCCCTGCATCACGACCGACGACAGCAGGCCAGCGACGGCGTCGAGACGATGCTCGACTAAGCGTCGCGCCAGTTCGCGCGCGGTGGCCGGCAAGCGTGCGCGCAGTCGCCACAGCACGACAGCGCCGATGAGGTGAAGGGCAAACACGCCAAGCAGCAGGTATCGGGGATCGAGATCGAAGTGCAAAGGCGCCTCGCCCGCGAGCAGCACCGACAAAATCACGAGCAGTGCAAAGAAGCCGATGGTGTGATCGATCAGGATTGCGCCAGCCGCCCGCAGGGTCCCGTGCTCGGGGGCAACGATCCTCAGCTGCAGGAATTTGGTCAGCTCGGCGCCGATCGAGAGCGGTACGAAGAAGTGATAGAACGCCGACAGCGCGTTGATGCGCAGCGACTGCGCGAGATCTAGCGTGAAGCCGCCGATGCGCATGGCGAGACGAAAGCGCTGCGCAAGCGGCAGCATGGCCAGCATGCTCAGCACTGCACCCGTCACGAGTTCGCGCCGCCAGGCGAGGTGCTGCCGCAGGGTTTCTTCCTGCGCGGCCCAGTACAGCAACACGCCGATGCCGAGCGGCAGGCCCACCAGCTTGGCGTAGAACAGCGCAGAACGTGGAAGAATCGACAACGGACTTACCCGGCACAACGAGCGCGTAGTCTAGCAGGCCGGTCAACAGGCACTAAAAACGCGTGCGGCCGTCGTTGCCGGCATGTCGCTGGCCGGGCGTAGATCGAGCACCCTGGGCTTGTGAACAGCGCGCGGGGCCGTCGAGGAGCGCGGTTTATGGCGGGATGAATGAGCACCGCAGACGGGCCCGCAACGCCGCAGACGGAGGTCGCAGCCGTTTTTCATCAGCCGGTTAACCGCGCCCGCGGGGCGTCGACCAATCCTGCGACCAGTGCTGGTATCGTCTTCCCCGGAGATGCCCAATGGAGGAAGACTGACCGATGACCCTGCAGGAATTACGCTACGCGGTGGCCCTCGCCCGCGAGAAGCATTTCGGACGGGCAGCAGCAGCCTGTTTCGTTAGCCAGCCCAGCCTGTCCACGGCAATCAGGCACCTTGAGGATGAGCTTGGCGTGACGCTGTTCGAGCGCGCGCGTGGTGAGGTGGTGATCACCGGCATCGGCCGCCAGGTGCTCGCCCAGGCCGAGCGCGTACTCGAAGAGGCGGGGCGGGTGAAGCGGGTGGCGGCGGCCGGCAAGGATCAGCTCAGCGGGGCCCTGAAGCTCGGCGTGATTCACACGATTGCCCCCTACCTGTTGCCCGAACTCGTCGCGGCGCTGCGCGATAGCGCGCGCGACATGCCGCTCGATATCGAAGAGAACATGACCGAGAACCTCGATCGCATGCTGCGTGAGGGCACGCTCGACGTCGCGATCCTCGCGCTGCCGTTCGAGGCACCGGGCATCGACCTGCTGCCGGTCTATGACGAAGCGTTCGCGATTGCGGTGCCCGCGAAGCACCCGTGGGCGAAGCGCAAACGTGTGCTGGCCAGTGAACTGATGGCGCAGAACCTGCTGCTGCTGAGCGTCGGGCATTGTCTGCGCGACCAGGTGCTCGAAGCCTGCGCGCGTTTCGCACAGCCCGGCGATAACGGCAAGCAGGGCAATTCGCTCGAGACCCTGCGCAGCATGGTCGCGTCAAACCTCGGGATCACGGTGATGCCGGCGACGGCGTTCACCCCCAAGTATGCGAGTCAGCTGGTCAAGCGCGTTGCGTTCGCAGATCCGGTGCCCGGTCGACGCATCGTGCTGGCGACGCGGCAGGACTTTTACCGGCCGCGCGCGATAGCGCTGCTCGCCGCTGCGCTACGGGGGCTCGACCTGCCGATCACACCGGTGTGACGATGTTCGTCGCCAGTCGTACGGCATTCGGTCCTGTGTTGCAAGACGCAGGCGTGCGTCACCGTCCTGTCATCTTCGGCAGTAGACTGAAGCCTATGCCCATGGCTCGAATCACAAATCTGTTGGCGCTGCTGGCCATGGCGCTGCCGGCGCCTGTCCGCGCGATCACGCTCCAGTTCGACTACAGCTTCGACAGCAGCGGTTTTTTCACCGCGCCGCGCCGCGCAACGCTCGCGGCGGCGGGCAGCTACTTTTCGAATCTCGTGACCGATACGCTGAGCGCAATCACCTCCAGCGGCGTCAACCAGTTCACCGGCCGCATCACCGACCCGGGCACGCTGGCGCAGATCAGCCTGCCGGGCCTCAGCGTTCCCGCCGATACGCTGATTGTCTATGCGGGCGGCAACGCGACGCTGGGTTCGACAACGCTAGGCTTCGGCGGCTTTGGCGGTTTCCAGGTCAGTGGCACGCAGGCATTTTTGGACAATGCACGCACGCGTGGCGGGACCGGGCCGACCTCAGGCACTCTGGCGAGCGAGTTCGCGCCGTGGGGCGGCATGCTGGTCTTCAACAGCAGCCTGAACTGGTACACCGATCCGGACGTCACGACGCTCGAACCCTTCAGCGGGCACGACTTCTATTCCGTCGCCCTGCATGAACTTGGGCACGTGCTCGGGCTCGGCGTCGCCGCGTCGTGGTTCAGGCTCGTCAGCGGCGGCGTGTTCACCGGCAGCGCGGCGCTGGCGGCGCACGGCGGCGCCGTGCCGTTGACGGCGGCCGGGGACCACTGGGCCGAGGGCGTCAGCAGCGCAGGACAGGAAGCCGCGATGGATCCCACCCTGCTCGTCGGTTCGCGCAAAACCTTCACGCCGCTGGATGTCGCGGCGCTGGATGATATCGGTTGGGACGTGCAGTTGCCGCCGACGCCTGAACCAGCGCCTGTGGCGGCGCAGGTGCCGTTGCCGCCGCTGGCGGTGGCGCTGCTTGCGACGCTGCTCGCGGTGGCCGGGGCGCGGCGCGCCGCCGGACTCAGACCCGCACGTTCCTGAACTGCCAGGGATCGGTGGCGTCGATATCCTCGGGGAACAGTTCGCCGCGCTGGTACAGCGGCGTCCAGTCCGAGTATTGCCCGACGACGGGCCCGAGATAGGGCGCGCAAATCTCGAGATTGCGGCGAAAGTCCATTGCGTCGGGCTCCACTATCCCGCGCGCCGGGTTCTCCATCGCCCAGATCATGCCGGACAGCACGGCAACCGTGACCTGCAGGCTCGTGGCGCTGTTGTGTGGCACCAGCGCCCGGGCTTCGTCGATCGACAACTGCGAGCCAAACCAGTAGGCGTTGCGTGCGTGTCCCGCGAGCAGCACCCCAAGCTCGTCGATGCCGGACACGATGTCGTCCATCAGGATGCGTTTGTGGGCCTGCAGCTGCCAGTTGCGGCCGGCGAACTCGTGGACCGACAGCACGGCCGCGTCGCAGGGGTGGTAGGCGTAGTGCACAGTGGGGCGGTAGTGCAGTTGTTCGCCCTCGCGCACCGTGAAGTAGTCGGCGATCGAGATCGACTCGCCGTGCGTGATCAGAAACCCATGGTAATGGCCTTCGATCGGCGTCCAGCTCCGGACCTTCGTGCCGGCGCCGGGCCGCAGCAGATAGATCGCGCTGCCGCAGCCCGTCGCGTGTTGCCGCCCATCCGGTGGCAACGCGCGCTCATGACTGCCCCAACCGAGTTCCGCCGGCTGGCAGCCTTCGCTGACGAAGCCGTCGACCGACCACGTATTGACGAACTCGCCAACCTGCTTCGGTGCGCGTGACACCTGCGTATCACGCTCGGCAATATGCATCACCTTGACGCCGAGGCGTGCCGCAAGCGCGGCCCATTCGCCGCGTGACGCCGGCGTGTTCAGTTCGAGCCCGGTGTCAGCGGCGATGTTCAGCAGCGCCTGCTTGACGAAATGCGACACCAGCCCGGGGTTCGCGCCGTGGGTGATCACGGCGGTGGGTCCGCCGGGCCGCTGCTGACGCAGGGCCAGCGCACTTTCGCGCAGCGCATAGTTCGTGCGCTGAGACGGCAGGAGCGAGGGATCGGTATAACCGCCCGGCCACGGCTCGATACAGGTGTCGAGATACAGCGCTCCGCGCGCACCTGCGTATTCGATCAGCGCGAGGCTCGAGACATCCACCGACAGGTTGAGCAGGAAATCGCCGGCGCCGACGAGCGGGTCCAGCACGGCGCGAAAGTTCTCGCGCGTCAGCGGCTGCACGTCGAAACGGATGCCGAACGCGTCCGCTTCCGCGCGGCCGGCATCGTCGGCCGTCACAATCGTGATGCGCGCCGGGGTGAGGCCGCCGATATGGCGCAGAATCAGGGGCAGCACCCCCTGCCCGATGCTGCCAAAACCGACGATCACGAGGCGACCGTCGAAATGCGTGTGGACAGGCGGCGAGACTGGCACGGGCTGGCTCATCTGGGGGCTTACTCCGGCTGGTGGAACCGGACGGCCGGTTCTGGGCGTTAAGGATCCTGGCCAACATTATCTTTACATTCGGCTGTTTCTGAGCGGCTGCCGCGGCGTTGCGTTGCTGGGCAATAGCCCCACTATTGCCTGCGCATCGCGCCTTGCCGCAACCCCGCAGGAACACCCTCGAGTTGGACAAGATAGTGCTGACCAGGGTCCGACGCAGGCTGGTGAAAAACGGCTACGACCACCGTCTGCGGCGTTGCAGGCCCGCCTGCGGGGCTCATTTATTCCCGCCTAAACTGCGCTCCTCGACGGCCCCGCGCCTTGCCGGCGGCGCTCTCGCTCGTTTTTCACCACCCCGTTAGGGTGCCGGCAATCAGCTGAGCGGGCAAGGCTGGCGCACGCCGCCCGTCTCCCATCGCGTAAGATGCCGCCTCCGTCGCGCGGCTGGCGCGGCTGTCGACGCGGTGAGCGCCGCGCATACCCAATCAACGAAGGAGAAGGCCAGTGGCAGAGATGAATCGAGTTTGGCGCCTGCGCAAGCGCCCGGTGGGCGTGATCGGCGATGACGTCCTGAGTTTCGACCAGGAGCCCGTCCCCGAGCCCGCCGACGGCCAGTTCCTGATGCGCATGAATTATCTGTCGCTCGATCCCACGAACCGGATCTGGATGAGCGACATGGATCAGTACATGCCGCCGGTGGCGATAGGGGAGGCGATGCGTGGCGTGGTGTGTGGCACGGTGGTGACCTCGAAGCACCCGGATTTCGCGCCGGGCGATCTCGTCAGCGGGCTCGGTAGCTGGGCGGAGTACCAGATCGGCACGCCCGGCATGCTGAACAAGATGGGGCCGCTGGGGGGCGTGGCCGTGGCTGATGCGTTTGGCCTGTTCGCCGTCGTCGGGCCGACCGCCTACTTTGGCCTGCTGGACCTGGGCGCGCCGCAAGCCGGTGAAACGGTGGTGGTATCGGCCGCGGCGGGCGCGGTGGGGTCGATTGTCGGCCAGATCGCGAAGATCCACGGCTGCCGCGCGGTCGGCCTTGCCGGCAGCGACGCGAAGTGCAGTTGGATAGTCGAGGACCTCGGTTTCGACGCCGCGATCAACTACAAGACCGAAAACGTCGCCTCGGCGCTCAAGAAAGCCTGCCCGAACGGCATCGACATCTACTTCGACAACGTCGGCGGTGACATTCTCGATACCTGCTTCAAGCAGATGAACCTGTTCGGCCGCATCCCGACCTGCGGGCTCATCTCGCAGTACAACGCGACCGGCGCCATCCCGGGCCCGACGAACTACCCGATGATCCTGATGCAGCGGCTCAAGGTGCAGGGCTTCATCGTGCTCGACTACGCGGCCCGCTATCCGGAAGCCATCACCGCGCTGGGCGGCTGGATGCAGCAGGGCAAACTCAAGTTTCGCGTGGATATGTATGACGGTCTGGAGCACGCGGTGGCAACCCTGCGCAAGCTCTACACCGGCGAGAACCAGGGCAAGCTGATGGTGAAAGTAAGCTGACGCCGTTGGCCGCGCAGGGCCGGCGGCGCGTTCATTCGCGCGGCCCTGCCTGGCCGACACTTTCGCTGCACTGCACACAAGTGTTCGCGCATAAATCCCCTTTCTGGCGGTCGCCGCGACCCGATAGAATGCCGGGCTGTACAGGCAGTCCCGAGCATCCGGCTATTCAGCTTCCGCGCTGACGCGCTCCCCCACACCCGGCTCACGCCGGGCACTGCTGAAGCGGACCCGAACTGCAACCCATCGCGACCATAGCCGTGGCGGCCTATGTTGCCGCGGCCGTGCAGCGTCCGCCTGCCAGCGGCCGGACGCAGTTGTCGCAGCTCCATAAAACGACAGGATCAGGGGATCGAGGTCAATGAGATTCAAGTTAGCCAAGTGGGTCATGGACCGCCGCGCGTCGGTGGGCATGGCCTTCATTCTCGTCACGCTGGCCTTCGCTGCGGGGCTGCCGAAGGTAGACATCCGCACGATCTTCAAGGACCTGTTGCCGACCGACGACCCGTTCGTGCAGGTCTACTTCGATCATCCGAACTTCGGCAATCCGTTGATGATGTCGATCATGATCAAGCGGAAAGACGGCGACATCTACAAGCCGGAGACGCTGGCCAAGGTCTGGCAGATGACCCGCGACGTCGACCTGACCCCCAAGGTCGACCACGACACCGTGATCTCGATTTCAACTGAAAAACTTCGCTACGCCGAAGCAACGCCAGACGGCATCGACCTGCGGCCGCTGATGGACGACAAGGCACCGCAATCCGCCAAGGATGTCGCCGACTTCAAACGCCGCGTTTCGATGTCCCCGAATGCGCGCACTTTCTATGTGTCGCCGGATGAATCGGCCACGCTGATCACCGTCGCTTTCTTCGATTCAATTGACTATGGCGAGGCTTTCACCTACGTCCACGGGCTCGTCGAGGCCGCGCGGGACGCCAATCACGACGTCTACCTCGCCGGCCAGCCCGTGCTCACCGGCTGGGTGTACAAGCTGCAGAAGCAGACTTACAGCATCTTCGGCGTGACCGTCGGTGCACTGATCATCGCGCTCGTGCTCTACATGCGGAACGTGGCCGGCGTGGTGACGCCGATTGTCTGCGCGGCCGTCGCGGCCGTGTGGGGCTTCGGCTTCATCGGCTGGCTAGGCCGTCCGATCGAACCGCTGCTGATGATTGTGCCGTTGCTGCTGGTCGCGCGTTCATTCTCGCACTGCGTGCAGTACACCGAACGCTACTACGAAGTGCTGATGCACCTGAAGAACCGCCGCAAGGCGGCCGAAGTGACGATGGCGATCATGATGGCGCCGTCGATTCTCGGCATCATGACCGATGTCTTCGGCATCATCTTCATTGCGGTCGCACCGATCACCACCATGGTCAATCACGCGCTGTTCTGCGGTGCCTGGGCGCTATGGATCGTCCCGACCGGCGTTTTCCTGATTTCGATATTGCTGTCCTACCTGCCGGTGCCGGGCAACATCGAATCGATCGTCGGTGGCACAAGCAAGGAATCGGGCATCCATCTGCTCGAGGAGAAGGCGCTGGCTGCCATTGCGCACATCACGGTCGGCAAGCCGGCGATCGCCACGGCCATCGTGACCATCATCCTTGGCGTCGCGTCGGTGTACGTCAACTCGTTGATCAAGATCGGCAACCCGGTCGAAGGCAGCGGCCTGCTGTGGTATGACTCCGAGTTCAACACGGCGGTGCGCGCGATCAACGCGCATTTTCCGGGCATGAACACGCTCGAAATCGTGCTTGAGTCGAAGGTCGTCAACTCGAACGAACGACGCGCCGCGTGGACGCCAGAGTATGTGCGCGTGGCGAACACGATTCAGGCAGTGATGGAGTCCGACCCGGTGATGCCGCCGCGCGCGACGCTGTCGTTCGCCGACTACATGGGCGAGGTCTACCGGCTGTTCTCGGGCGGCAACCCGAAATGGCAAATCCTTGATCCGACCGATCAGGCGGTCAGCACCGCGGGTTTCGCGGCCACGCTCGGCACCAACCCGGTCAACTTTGCGCACATCTCCGACCTGCAGTTTCAGAACTCGACCGTTTCAATCTGGTTCAAGGACAACAAGCAGGAAACCGTCGATGGGGCGCTGGCCAGCGCGCGGCGCGCGGTCGACATGGTCGGCGAAGATCATCCGGACTTCCGTGTGCGTCTCGGTACCGGTGTGATCGCGCTGCAGCAGGCCATGAATAACGTCGTCGAGCGTTATCACTGGTTCATTCTGGGGCTGGTGAACCTCGCGGTGTTGGTGATCGCGACGATTGCCTATAAGTCGATCGTCGCCGGCATCCTGCTGCTGGTGCCGGTGAACCTGTCGAATTTCATGCTCGGGGCGTCGATGCAGTTGCTCGGCATTGGCATGGACATCAACGCAACCATCGTCGCGGTGATGGGGGTTGGCGTCGGCATCGACTACGGCATCTACCTGCTGTCACGAATGTGCGAGGAATACACAGCACAGGGCCAAGACCTGGCGAAGGCGATTCACGTCTCGCTGACGACAACGGGCAAGGCGATCATGTTCACGGCGACGATCATGCTGGTCGGCATCGTGCCGTGGTACTTCCTGTCGGATCTGAAATTCATGGCCGACATGGGCATGCTGCTGATCGCGATCATGCTGATCAACATGGTGCTGTCGCTGGTCGTGCTGCCGCTGCTGGTGTGGTTCGTGAAGCCGAAGTTCATGGCGCGCGAAGACCTCGCGCTTGGCGAGAACGTCGACCTGTCGAAATTCATGAGCCAGATGGACGCCCACTAAGCTCGTATACCTGCCGCGGCGGCGACCCCGCCGCGGCATGCTTCCTTCCTCGTAACTCGTGCGCGCACTTCTTCAGGTTTCGCGTGCTGGGAATTCAGCCACCTAGAACACAGATGAAGATCTGCATAGCCGTTTCGGCGTTGGGAACTGGCGTTACCAGATGGATCGACCGCTTAAGGCCGTCGCTAGGGCTGACGCAGGAAGCCCAACGCTGATGACGAAGGTGGCCGTTGCAGCCACCGTCGCGTGCTTGGGAATTTCAGGGTGTCGACGTGCCTTCAGCCGCGCGGCAGATCGAGTGTCGTGACCCTGCGCAGTTCGCGCCGATGTTCGCCATCGGCGAACGGCGTGGCGCGATGCATCGTGGCCAGATTGTCCCAGATCACCAGATCGCCCGTGCGCCATTGATGCCGATAGACGAACGCGGGTTGCGTTGCGTGTTCCATCAGATCGCGCAGCAACAGCCGGCCTTCGGGGAGTGGCCAGTCGACGATTCGCGACGCGTGCGACGCGAGATAGAGCGAATGTCGGCCGGTCACCGCGTTCACCCGCACCAGCGGCTGGATGACACCACGCAGCCGCCCGGCTTCCGCGGGTGAGAACTCGAAGCCGAGCGTCTCCCGCGAATAGGCAATCGAATGATGGGCCTGCAGCGGCAAGAGTCTGGATTGCATGCCGGGCGCCAGGCTGTCCCAGGCGGCGCGCATGTCGGCGAATTCAGTGTCACCGCCGACCGGCGGCACAAGGCGCGCCGACAGCATCGAGTACCTGCCAGGTGGTTCTACAAAGGATGCATCGGTGTGCCACAGGCGATTCGCGAGACCGTAGTGCCGTCGGCGGTCATCGGTCATCAGCAGATCGCCGCGTTCATCGACGTTCGAGATGTCGACCAGCGCTTCATTGCCGAAGCGGTTACCGCCGAGCGCCGCCGCGCCGGTCTTCGCGTGCAGTTCGCCATCGACGCGTTCCGCAAAACTGAGCTGCGTGACGTCGTCGAGCGTCTGGTCGCGGAAGACCAGCACGCCGTAACGGTGCATGCCGTCGCGGATCTCCGCGAGCGTGTCCGCTGCGGTGAGGGTCGACAGATCGACCGGGCTTGCTTCGGCTGCAAACGACGGGTGGAGCGGGCGGAAACGGAGCGTCATGCGGGGCTCTCGCGCTGAATCTGCGCGGAGCATAGACGATGAGGCATTGCACAAGCCATGCGGGCGCTCGTCACAAGGCCCGCCGGAATTCCGTCAGGGCGTAGTCGATCAGCGCGTCGAGCCGTTCCTTCAGCTTCGGGGACATGGCGATCAGACGCGAACGACGATCGTCGGGATTGTCGACCTCCAGCAGATAGTCTTCGGTCAGCGCGCGGTTCAGATACTTCATCGCGGTCTGTGGGCTCAGCGACTGCATGAACCCGTAGGCCTCCGTCCGCGGCACTGGCCGGCCATCGCGTAACCACATCTCGGTGAACAGCGCCGAGTAGTGGAGATCGAAGAAATCACCGTCGTTGAAAGTTTCGGCCCACTGCCGATCGAGCTTGCGCAAGGCACCGACGAACGCAATCTGTTCGTCGCGATGGAGGCTCATGGGTCGCCCCTGACTGCACCAGGGCGGGGCAATTGCCCCGCTTCCAATGCAAGGTAGCTGGCATCGCAAGCCTGACGAACCCGGGAGGAGTTCTCTAACTGATTGATAATGAATAGATTCATCAGCATGGCGCCTCGCGAAACCCGGCGGCAGGAAATTTGCATCTAATTTTAATCATATTTTTAGAGATTTTCCACAGAGGTCACCGATGTCCATGTCCATGCAAACCACCCGCCTGATGCGGGACGCCGCCGGTACTGTGCCCAATGTGCTCGCGCTGGGCTACGCGGCCGGCGGCCACGCGCTCGGCCTGTTGCTGCTGACGCAGCCGTCCGTCGTGCCCAACGTAATCGGGCTGTGTCTCACCGTGAGCACGATGGTGGTCGCCGCCTATCTGCTTCACGAGGCGGCTCACACGACGATTTTCCTCGAGCACCGGCACAACCGGTACACCGGCGAACTGATGGCGTGGATCTGCGGTGCGGCCTATGCGTCCTATGAGCGTATCCGCCATATGCATCTGCGCCATCATCGCGATCGCGCTGACGTGACGCGCTTCAACTACAAGACCTTGCTCCTGCGCCTGCCCGCGCCGCTGCGCCGCGCGTTCTATGTCCTCGAATGGATGTACGTGCCGGCAATCGAACTGCTGATGCACTACCAGGTGCTCGTGCGGCCGTTCATCAAGCCGGCGGAACACGCCCGGCGTGAGCGTGTCCTTGTTGTGCTGGCGAGCAGGCTTGCGCTGTTCGCGGTGCTCTATGCCGCGAGCCCGCGCGCGCTGGCGCTGTACACACTGGGCTTTCTGATGTTCCTGACGGTGATGAATTTCTTCGATGCTTTTCATCACACCTTCGATCAGTGTTTCGTGAACGACGATGAAGAGCGCGTGCCGATGGAGAGCAAGGATCGCGAGTACGAGCAGGCTAATACCTATTCGAACGTGGTGTCCGCGCGCTGGCCGGTGCTGAACCTGCTGACGCTCAATTTCGGCTATCACAATGCGCATCACCAGCGCGCCGCCGTGCCCTGGTATAGCCTGCCGGCGCTGCATCGCGAACTCTACGGCGACGAAGCCCGCCATCTGCTGCCGCTCAGCGAGCTGCTGAGGACCTATCACCGCAATCGGCTGCGCCGCATCCTCGATGAGGACTATGGCGGCCTCGGCGAGGGGCCGGGCCGGGCTGACAATTTCGTCGGCGCGCACGCGGTGTCCTTCCTGACGGTGATCTGACGATGCACATCGACCTCGCCGGCAGGCGTGCGCTCGTCACCGGCGCGGCGACGGGCATCGGCCGCGCCATTGCGCTTGGTTTGGCGCACGCCGGCGCGGCGGTGGCCGTCAAGCATCTGGGCCGGGCCGCCGAGGCCGAGGCGGTGGTCGCCGCCTGCGGCACGTCCTCCATTGCGATCGAGGCGGATGTCAGCCGCGCGCGCGAGGGCGAGCGCCTGTGCGCGACGACCGTCGCGTCCCTGGGCGGCCTCGACATTCTCGTCAACAATGCGGCCGTCGTACTCGTGAAACCCTTTCTCGAGATCACTGAAGAAGAGTGGGATCGCGTGCTCGCGACCAATCTGAAGTCGGTGTTCCTGTGCTGTCGTGCGGCGCTCCCGGTGATGCTCGCGTCCGACGGCGGCTGCGTCATCAATGTCGCCTCCGAACTTGGCTACCTCGGCCGCGCGCAGTACGCGCCGTACACCGCCGCCAAGGGCGGCGTGATCACGCTGAGGCGCAGTCTCGCGCGCGAGTTCGCACCGCGCGTGCGCATCAACGGCATCGCGCCCGGCCCGACCGACACGCCGATGCTAGCCAGCGAACTCGCGCTGACCGGCGCCCATGCCGCGGAAACCGACATGCCGGCCGGCCGCCTCGGGCGGCCCGAAGAAATCGGCTCGACTGCCGTGGTTCTGGCGTCGAGCCACGCGAGTTTCTATCACGGCGACATGCTGAGTCCGAACGGCGGCGCGCTGACGCGCTGAGTGCAGCGGCTCAGATCAGATTGAATGCAGCGCCCTCCAGTTCGAGCAGCGCCTGCTTGCGCTCGAGCCCCCCGGCATAGCCCGTCAGCGTGCCCGAACGGCCAATCACACGATGGCAGGGCACGATGATGCCAATTGGATTGCGGCCGTTGGCAGCGCCCACTGCGCGCGACGCGGTCGGTTGACCAAGGCGTGCAGCGATGACGCCGTAACTCGTGGTGGCACCGTAGGGAATCTCCCTCAGCTTCATCCACACCGCCTGCTGGAACGGTGTGCCGGCCGGCGCGAGCGGCAGCTCGAATGCGCGCCGCTCGCCGGCAAAGTACCCGGCGAGCTGGCTGCGTGCGGTGACGAACGCCGGCCACTCGTCGTCGCGTATCCAGTCGGCCGTTTTCTGCGGCAGATATTGCTGGTCGATGAAATACAGCCCCGTCAGCCCCTGCGCACTCGCCACGAGCAGGAGGTCGCCGAGCGGCGACGGGCAGAGGTGATACCGCATCAGCCGAGACTCCGCCACAGGTGCATGACCGCGTAGGCGCGAAACGGTCGCCAGGGTTCGGCCAGCGCCAGCACGCGGCGCGGGTTCTTCTCGTTCAGGGCTTTCATCACCCCGTAGTCCGTATGCGGAAACGCATCCGTCGCGCCGAGCGCGCGCATCGCGATGTACTGTGCGGTCCACTCGCCGATGCCGGGCAGGGCTTTCAACTGGCGCACTGACTGTGCGAGATCGTCGCCAGGCCGCAGCGTGATCTCGCCGCTGACGAGCGCGCCCGCTACCGCAATGATGGTACGGGCGCGTGCGCCGATGATGCCGAGCGAGGCAATTGCATCGACAGTGAGTGAAGCCACCGTCGCCGGGTTCGGAAACAGACGGTCCAGTCCCGTGCAGCGGGTGTCGAGCGGTGTGCCGAATGCGGCGGCAAAGCGGCGCGCGAGCGTGCGGGCCGCGCTGACGGTGATCTGCTGGCCGAGTATGGCGCGCACCGTCAGTTCGAACGGATCGAAGGTGCCCGGCAGCCGCAGACCCGGTTCGGTGGCCGCCAGTGCGCCCAGCGCCTGGGCAATCGCAGCCGGATGCGCGCCAAGATCGAAGGCGTGCCACGCACGCGCGAGCACGGCCGGCAGCGCCGGCAACAGGCTCGCGGAAAGGCGCACCTCGAGCGCCTGCGACGCCTCGCGCGCAGAGACCTCGATCCAGCCGGTGAACTCACGCCCGTCGACCTGGGCGCGCAGCGTTCGGCGATAGCTGCCGGCGTCGACGGCCTCGCAGCCTTCGATGGCACGCCCGGCCAGAAAGCCGAGCAGGCGCGGCCATGCGTAGGGTGCCTCATAGGGCAAGTCGAAGGTCGCCACGACGGATGCACTGGCCGCGTGGGAAGCGCGTCTTGTCTGTGCCGCGTAGGGGTAGTGCTCTGCCAGGGCTGTGTTGAGGCGCCGTGAGTCGCCGAAGCCGCCGGCCAGCGCCACATCGCCCACCAGAAGCGCCTGGTTCGCGAGCAGGCGCAGCGCGAGCAGCCGCTGCTGAGTATTGGCGAACTGTTCTGGTGTGACGGCATACGTGGCGGTGAATGCGCTAGACAGGCGCCGCGGCGCAACGCCCAGCGCCGCGGCGAGATCGGCCAGCGCACCCGATTCTCCGGGCCGGGCAATGAGGCGGGCCGCCGCACGCCGTGCCAGACTTTCGCGCGCATTGCGCGCCGCCGGCAGCGGTGCAAGCGCCGGCTGACAGTGCGCGCACGGCCGGTGACCAGCGTGCTCGGCGGCGGCAGCGCTCGCAAAGTACCGTCGGTCCGATACGTCGGGGGGGCGCGCGGTGCATATCGTGCGGCAATAAACGCCCGGGCTGACAGGCGCGAAGTAAAACCGGCCATCCGCGCGCGCATCGCGCGTGGCGACCGCCGCGTGACAAAGTTCCGCAATGAGTGGCATCCGGGCATGATACCGGCGCACACGCGTTCGCGATAAGGGATGCGGATCTGCCGCTGATACACGCAGTTCGAGCAAACCGACGCAGCTTTTTGCAGTGGCCATGAGGCTTCGATGTGGCGAAGGTGCGCAAGGCCGGCTGACACGTGACAGTCGCCGGACAACGGGTGGGTGTCCGCGTATCCTTGCATAGGTCGGCATGACCACGTGGCGACGCCAACGTGCAGCCTGATTGGCGCGCGCCGCGCAGATTTGAACTAATTCGCTGCGGCCCTGCGTTACATCGCCAGCGCTTCGGCCACCTCGACCGACCCGCCTCCGGCAAGCAGGGGACAGCCTTTGGCCAATGCCAGGGCGTCGGCAAGGCTCGCTGTTTCGATCAGACTATAGCCGCTGGCGGGATTCGCCCCCCTTCGTTCGTCACCGACCCATCGGCGTGAACCGTGCTCGATTTGCTGACCGGATTGCCGCCATCGATCACCGCCTTGCCCAAGGTGCCGAACCAGGCACCCCAGGCCGCGGTCGCCTGCTTGCCTTCAGCCTCGTTGGTCGGGGCTTTGCCGCCGTGCTACACAAACAGATATTTCGCCATGAGAGACTCTCCAGAATGAGGGGTTGATTGTCGGGCGAGTTCATGCACGATGCACTCACGTACTTGATGCGCCGCAGGCATCCCGATCGACAGCCTCGCGAAAATACTTTTGAGCGGTGTCGACGTTCTGCTACAGCCCGACTTTCGCCTTGATCTTCAAGGCGGGCCAGGGCGTCACTCGCTCGTCACCCTCAGGCTGCTGCGTAGGTGCCGGTTGTTGGAATGCCTGCTGCGGCACAATCCGTCGGCCGCACAGGGTCCCGGATCGAGCCGTTGGGCAGCCGATCAACAGACAGGACCCGGCGCACGCGTCTGGTGCCGTACGACCGTCAGGCGCAACGATCGCTATCCCGGATCCTGCGCGCGCTGGTTAAATTGACGTCTCAGATACTTCGAGGCTGCAACTCAGGATTCCACTCACCGTGGAACTCGTGTGTATGCAGCGATGCGGTTCCATCGCTGTCTTCGAGGCCACAACGCCGGTCGGATACATGCTCGCGGTGGGCCAGCGTTGCGCCATCCCTGCCGCGTCGGTCCCGTTGTTTGCAGATTTGCCGTACCCAAGCGTGCGCGAAAGCCACCGGCTTGGGCAGCGCAGGCGGCGCTCAACTTTCGGCGCCTCCCGGCCGCCACTCTTGCTGTGGTCGCGCGTCACTGTCGCGGCCGGCGACAGGAGCCATGTGTGGTGTCTATAAAGCATCAGTCCGGTTTCACCCTGATCGAGCTCATCACCGTGATCGTGATACTCGGTGTCCTGTCGGCCTTCGCGCTACCACGCTTTGCCAATCTTGAAGGCAGCGCCGAGCAGGCGGTCGTCGAAGGATTCGTTGGCGCGCTCCGCAGCGCCCACACCCTGGCATTTTCGTCCATGATGCTCGGTGCGGGTTACCGCACTCGCGGGGATGTCAGTCTGTTCGGTATCACGCGTTGCGATCGCAATGAGCAGTTCGGCCCGAATCCGGGTGGACCGCCGTGGGGTGGGCATTACCTTGCGCTAGCCAGCCTGCGCACGAGCATCTTCCGCGATCCCGACGAGACTGCTTGCAACGGTAACAGCATTGCCTTCACGACACGCTCTGGCCGCTCTGTTCAAATCACGCAGGCCGGTGGCGATATCACCTGGATTGCTACGCCCTCTTTCTAAGCAGATGGCGGGGCACGGGGCGGCGTTGCCGGTCAGCGAGTTGCCGTGCGGCTGGCTGCTGTCGCAGCGTGCACGTCGCAACTGCTGGTTGATTGCTGCGTGCGCCGTTGCCGTCGGCTTGTGCGCGACCTACAGCGATGTCACGTGCATCGCCGTAGAATGGGCACTCGACCCCCATCGCCGCGTATACCGGCGCATTCGGCTGGGGCGCGGGGATCCTGCTGACGATGATGGCGCGGCGGCATTGCGGCGATGCGCTGGTACAGGCAATGGCGCGCGCCCGCGCCATTGGCGCTGCGTCCAATCTCGCTGCGGTTGCGGCGATCGGGCTGTGGGTGGAACTCCCGTGGCACAAAGTATTCATGCTGACGCTGAGTCAGTCAGCGGGCAGCCTGTGCGGCGGAACCGTGATCGCGGCGACCGGGCGCGCCGGCCGTGCGCGGCGGCGATTGCGCGCAGTGCCGGCAGCGGTCTCACCGTGACCCCGGAATCGCCCGCCGGTCGTCGTTCCGCGCGGACCTTGAAGCGACGGGTGAACAGCGCATTCAGCGTATGCCGAACGGACGGTCGAGCGCCAGGTGGCCGCCGCCGCGGGCCACGAGATAGATCAGTAAGGTCGCCCACGACAGGTGGGTGGGCCAGGCGTCGGGGTAGACGAAAAGCTGAATCACGGCCGTCATGCCGAGCAGCGCCAGCGCTGCGTAGCGAGTAAAGAGTCCAAGCACGAGCAGCACTGGCATCAGGTGCTCGCCATACGTGGCGAGATGGGCGGCCAGCTCGCTCGGCAGTAGCGGTACCCGGTATTCCTCGGCGAACAGCAGAAAGGTGGTGTCTTTGATGGTGAGCCAGCCTTCGACTTTCGTGCGCCCGGACAGGAAGAAGATCGCGGCGATCGCGATGCGCGCACCAAGCGCAATCAGGGTGTCTGGCACGCGTTCGAGCAATCCGCCCGCAAGTCGATTCAAGGGGCCGATCAGCGCGGCGGAAGAAGAACTCGAGGTCTCGATCATCGGGTGTGGTCCTTGGTGAAGTGAGGGTCATCGGTGGTGAGCGCGCCGGTGCGCAACAAGCTCGAGATCAACGTGGGCAAGTCGATGGCCGGGTCCAGGGTCAGCGCGGCTGCCGCCGCCGCGGAGAAGGTTTCGCCGGCGGCGCAGGCGTCAAGCATCGCGCACGCGGCGCGTGGAATCGCGGTGGTCTCTACCCTGTCAGCGTCGCGTGTGGTCAGTGCGCCTTCGCCACGCCACGGTAGTGATGCGAAGCCATTCTCGGGTTGCGGCGCGAGACCGCGACTGATCGACCACAGGGAGAACGCCGGGATGTCAGCGCTCCAGCGCCAGCGGGAGGCCGGATGCGGCCGCAAGCATAGACCGGCCAGCGTGGCCGGGCTGGTGGCCACCAGGGACACGGGATCTACAGTGCTCGCGTCAGGCGCAAGGTGCGATTCGGTCCAGTCCCGATCGAGCTGTGCCACCGATGCGAGCCAGGGCAACTCGGCCGCAGGTGGAAAGCGCGCCAGAAAATCGGCGAAGCCGGCACCGTAATCGAGCAGGCTGGCCTGCGTGGGCGGCGACTCGCTCACGAACCCGGCGGCGGCCGCGCGCAGCCAGTCGCGACCGACGAGCGCCGTGACCGCCGGATAGTTTGCTTCGAGCGCGTCGACGCAGCCTTTCATCACCGTATTGCGATAGACCGCGAAGCCCGGCTGTGCGCTCAGCGCGGCGAGCGGGCCAACCACCACGTCATGCCACAGCGCCGCCATGAAATCGCGCTGATACGCGTGCAGTTTCATGCGCTGGCCCGCTGGCGCGACGGGGCGACGATGGCCTGCTCCAGGATCATGGCCGCGCGGTTTCTCTCCGCCATCAGCGTCACGAAGTCCGGGATATGCTCGTCGCGTTCAATCAGGGTAGGACGCGAACCGATGCGCGCGATCAACCCTTCGAACAGCGACCATACGCGGGCGTCGACCGCATGGTCGTGGCTGTCGATCAGCAGTTGCCCGCCGAGTAGCGGATCTTCGCTGTGGCCGGCGAGATGAATTTCGTGAATTGCGGTGGCCGGCACGGCCGCGAGCCAGTCCGCCGGATCAAAGCCCAGATTATTGGCGCTGACAAAGACGTTGCTGACGTCCACCAGCAAGCCACAGCCGGTGCGTCGGACCAGTTCCGTGAGGAAGTCGAGCTCGCTCATCTCGTCAAACGCCAGCGTCAGGTAGTGCGACGGGTTCTCGAGCGCAATCGTGCGTCCGAGCGTTTCCTGGACGATCGCGATGTTGCGACTGACACAATCGAGTGCCTCCTGGGTGCGCGGCACCGGCAGCAGGTCGGGCACGCTACGGTCATCCCACCGCGACCAGGCGAGGTGTTCGGACACCAGCACCGGTTCAAGCCGGGTGCACAGCTGATGCAGTCGTTCAAGGTGCGCGCGTGCCGGGCGCCCGACGGAACCGAGCGACAGCCCGACGCCATGCAGCGACAGCGGATGCGCAGCGCGCAAGCTGTCGAGGCAGCGTACGCGCGGCCCGCCGTCGGCAAAGTAGTTCTCCGGGTGTACTTCGAACCAGAGACCATCCGCGTGCTCGGCCGTGGCCAGGGTGAATTGCGCAGGCTTGATGCCCAGCCCCGCGGACAGTCCCATTGCAGGTCTCCGCTCAGCCTTCGACAGGCTTAAGCGCACCCATGCCTTGCGGCGTCTTGATCGTGGTGCAGGTGCCACTCGGCACGTATGTCCAGGCGTTGCCCGCATAATCCATCTTCGAGGTGCCGGCGCAGGAAGTGCCGGGACCGGCGGCGCAGTCGTTTTTGCCGGCCATCGACACGCCGTAGCATTTTTCCTTTGCCGCCATGTCGTCCGCCGCGAGGGCGGCGCCGGACACGAGCGCACTGAGAGCGAGGGCAGTGAGTGTAAGGGACTGGTGTTTCATGAAAGGCGAACTCCTCGGTTGTCGGTAGTGGGGCCCGTCGGCTTGGCGCAGCGGGCTGTCGGAAAGCTAGTTCGGGGTCCGATGGCTGCCGGTTACAGTGGCATGCAAGAATGTCAAAAAAAGAATGTCCATCCTCTGTAACCGGCGCGCCAGCGTCGACGAACTTCATGGGTAGCGCAGCATTGGAATCAGTCGAGACGAAGCTGAAAAGTCTGATGATCGACGCGCAGCGCGGCGACGCGGCGGCTTACGAGGAACTGCTGAAGCTGCTGGGCGGACATCTGCGGGCGTTCTTCAGGCGGCGCTTGAGTCGTGACCCGGACCATGTGGAAGATCTCATTCAGGAAACACTGCTCGCCGTGCACAACCACCGCCACACTTACCAGCCGACCGAGCTGTTTACGCCGTGGGCGCACGCAATTGCGAAGTACAAGCTGATCGATCACCTGCGTCGCGACTCTCGTCGCGCCGCGGCGCCGCTCCCCGACGACACTGACGACGCTGAGGCGCTGGTCGAAAACAGCCTGCACGATGCGGCCACGGCGCGGCGCGATCTCGGCAAGCTGCTCGCGACCCTGCCCGCGCGCTTTCGTCTGCCGATTGAACAGGTCAAGATCGAGGGGCTGTCGATCGAGGAGGCGGCGCTACGGACCGGCATGTCCGCGTCAGCGGTCAAGATTGGTATTCATCGCGGGCTGAAATTGCTTGCGCGCACGCTATTGGGAGGCGCTGATGCAGACTGATGTGCTGATCCACGTGCTGGCAAGCGGCCTGGAACCAACGCCGCCCGGCGTCGCACGTTGGCGACTCCTGCTCGCGCTGATCGGCAGCATGCCGGTGGCGATCACGGCAATGATGCTGACCCTGGGCGTGCAGCCGGCGCTGACCCGCGTGCTGGCACTGCCGATGTTCTGGGTGAAGCTCGCGTTAGCGCTGGCGCTGATCGGCGCTGCGGCACTGGCGCTTTCCCGGCTGGGGCGGCCAGGCGCGTCGCTGGGGCGCGTGCCGGTCTTGATCGCGATCCCCTGCGTGCTGGTGTGGGCGTTGGCGCTGCTCGTCCTGCTGCGGGCGGCACCGGAGGCGCGTGACGCGCTGCTGCTCGGTGACACCTGGCTCGTGTGCCCGTGGTTGATTGCGGCGCTGTCGTTGCCGAGCTTCGTCGCTGCGGTGTGGGCCCTGCGCGGGCTGGCCCCCACGCGGCTGCGGCTCACGGGTGCCGCGGCCGGACTCTTCGCCGGCGCCGTCGGTGCTTCCGCTTATGCGTTCCACTGCCCGGAATTCGCGGCGCCTTTCATCGGCATCTGGTATGTGCTCGGCATGGCAGTCCCGACGCTGATCGGCGCTGCCGTCGGCGATCGACTGCTGCGCTGGGGGTAAAGCCGGGCGGTCGGTCGCGCGCCGGATCCTGATTCAGCCCATGGGCTGCCGCCGCGGCGAATGCTGCGCGGTAGATGTCGGCGGCGCCGGGGCCGGCCTCACTTCCGATGTCGCGACCGGGGCGCGACGCAAGTACCAAGAAGCCGGGCACAGGCAAGTCGCCGTGCCAGCGGCTCGTCACCAGCACGGCGAGCATCGGTCTCTCGGCGCTCGCCTTGTCCTGCATGAGAATCTCAAGCGCCGAGCTTGCCCCGGTTAACCCTGCGTCTGGCGCTGCGGATCGGCGGGTATCTTGAACGGCAGAGAACAGCGAACGGGCCGGCGACGAACGCGAGGCCGGGGCGATGGAACAACTGTTGACCAGGGTCCCAAGCGCTTTTCAGGTCAGGTCAACTACCGATTTATGCACTTGAAGAATCCAGCGTGGCACTGCCGCGCAGCTTGCGGCACAGGGACTGCCCCTGAATAGTCCTGGGCTATCGGCATATTCAGGTTCTGTAGGCAATTTTTTCCAGGTCGCGCCGCACGGAGCTCTCCTCGCCGCGCGCCGAAGCGCTGCAAAACGCGACGAAATCGCCTTCCTTGAGTGGTCGGCTGAACAGATACCCCTGGAACACCCGGCATCCCTGTTCAATCAGCAACTGCCACTGTGGCGCGGTCTCGACCCCTTCTGCCACCACCGTCAGCCCGAGGTTGGCGCCGAGGGTCAGCAAGGTCGCGATGATGGCGCTCTTGGTGCGGTCGTGTTCCACGTTGGTGATGAAAGAGCGGTCGATCTTGAGCTGCTGCAATGGCAGCCGGGCGAGGTAGGATAACGACGAATAGCCGACGCCGAAATCGTCGATCGAGAACGCGACGCCGGCGGCGATTAGCTGTTCCATCTTGGCAATGGTGTCTTCGACACGTTCGGCGGCCGCCGTCTCGGTCAGTTCGAGCGCTAGCGCACCGCGCGGCACCGCGGTGTTAGCGATGGCGGCGATGACATCCTGCACGAAGCGCGGGGAGCTGAACTGTCGCTGGCTGACGTTGACCGCCAGATGGCCGCCGGTTTTAAGGCCGGCGGCATGCCAGCGCTCGAGGGCCGCCAGCGCTTCTTTGATCGCCCATAGCCCGAGTTCGTCGATGAGCCCGGATTCCTCGGCGATCGGTATGAATCGCGCCGGAGACACATTGCCGAGGGCAGGGTGGAACCAGCGCATCAGCGCCTCGGCACCGATGATCCGCCCCTTCGCATCGACCTGCGGCTGATAGTGCAGGCAGAGCTCGCCGCGTTCGAGCGCGCCGCGCAGCAGGTTCTCGATCCGCAGCCGTTCACCGGCCTCGGCGAGGAGATCCGGATTGAAGAAAAATACCATGTTGCGGCCTTCGGTCTTGCCACGGTACATCGCGGCATCGGCCATCTTCAGCAGCTCTTCGGAACTGTCATGGTGTTCGGGGAACACCACGATCCCGATCGTCGAGGTCACGTACAGTTCGTCATCGTCGATCACGAAAGATCGCGACAGCGCACTGCGCACTTTGTTCGCGACGGCGCGCGCCTGCAGCGCGCAATGCTGGGCATCCAGCGACAGGTCGCCGAGCAAAATCACGAACTCGTCGCCGCCGAGGCGCGCGACCACGTCCTCTTGCCGCAGCAGCGCCTTGATCCGCGCGCTTGCTTCGACCAGCAGCCGATCACCCGCCGAGTGGCCGAGTGTGTCGTTGATCTTCTTGAAGTGGTCGAGGTCGAGGTACAGCAAGGCGCCTGCCGATTCCCGCCGCCGGGCGAGCGCAAGCGCCGCGTCGAGCCGTTCCTTGAAGTATCGCCGGTTCGGCAGGTGCGTTAGCGGATCGAAGAACGCGAGGCGCTCGATTTCATTTTTCGAACGCTTGCGTTCGGTGATGTCGTGGGTAGTTCCGAGCACCCCCATGATGTGGCCGTCGGCGGCGCGGAGAGGCACCTTGTTCTTTTCGAGCCAGCGTTCCTCACCCCGGCTGTCCTGCAATAGGTCTTCGGTCTGGATCTGCGTCTGGCGGCCGCTCAGGATATCGTCGTCTTCCAGGCACAGCCGCGGCGCGAGCGCGTGCCAGGGCAAATCCAGGTCGGTCAGACCGACGATTTCGCCGGGTTCGCGCAATCCCGCCAGCCGTGCGAACGTCGCGTTGCAGCCCATGTAACAGGCCTTGGGGTCTTTCCAGTAGACCGCCTGGGGAATGCTGTCGATGATGGTGCTGAGCAGGTGCCGCGCCTGTTCGAGCGCGACCTCGGTGGTTTTCATCGAGGTCACATCGGTATGCGTACCGAGCAGGCGCAGTGCGCGCCCGCGGGCGTCGCGGGCGATCGTTTTGCCCCGTAAGAGCATCCAGCGCGTGCCGCCATCGCGCGCACGTATGGCGATTTCCTGTTCGAAGATTCCGGTTGCGCCGCGTAAGTAAGCGAGCAGCGCACGCCGCAGGTTGCGGCGTGCAGAGGGGATCAGTGAGGCCAGCAACTGTCTGCTGTTGGCCGGCACCGGTGTGTCAGCCGGCGGGCCGGTGCCGGCATCGGGCGTCGTCAGTTCACCGCTGGCCAGATCCCATTCCCAGAAGCCCTGCTGGGCGCTGGCACTGGCGAGCTCTAGGCGCTGGCGCTGTTCGACGAGTTCGCGGTCACGCAGTTCGCGCAGCAGTTGCGTCCCGGCGGCGGTGGCGATAATTTCGAGCACGGAAGACAGCGCGGCCGGCTCGCGGAACGCCTGCTCGCCGAGCACGACGAGCAACCCGATCGGGCGGCCGGCGGCGTCGTGCAGACAACGGCCTGCATAGGCCTGGAATCCATGGGCCTGGAGTCGGCTGTCTTCGGGGTAGCGTTGCCGGGCGTCGCCTTCGACATAGCAGTGACCGCGTGCCGCGGTATCGGCGCAGGGCGTGCCGGCCAGCGGATAGACGTGCCCCTCGGCAGCGAAGGACGCCGGAAAACTCGCGGTCACGCTCGCGTGATCAAGCGTTGCGTTCAGCGTGGCGACCAGTGCGACCTTCGCCCCGCTGAGCTCGGCGGCAGCCTTGGCCAGCGCGTTCAACAGACGGGTACCGGAGCCCGTTGTAAGTGCCGCCGCGAGCGACTTCAGTTCGCGCAGCTTCTGGTAGCGCTCGGTCACGTCCTGAAACGTGCCGAGGACGCCGAATACGCTGCCATCCGCATCCTGCAGCGGCACCTTGATGGTTTCGACCCAACGGGACTCGCCGCCGGCGTTGACGACCGGCCGCTGGGCATGGAACGCAGCGCCGCCCCCCACCATCACCGCGCGGTCGTCTGTCCGATACGCGTCCGCATGGACGGACCACGGAAGATCTTCATCGATCAGGCCACTCACCGCCGCCGTGTCGGCGAGCCCGACATCGCGCGCGAATGCGCGGTTGCAGCCGAGATAACGGCTCTCACTGTCTTTCCAAAACACCCGCGCCGGGATGGTGTCGAGCACGAGGCGCAGGAAGCGCTGTGACGCCCGCAGCGCCTCTTCGGTTGCCTTGAAGCGCGTGAGATCGACGTACACGCCCTCCATGACCAAGGCCCGACCTGCGTCGTCGTGCGCCGTGACCCGCCCGCGGGACAACACCCACTGAAAGCGACCGTCGGCCGCACGCAGGCGATGTTCGAGTTCGTATTCCACGGTATCGCCTTTGGCGCACGCGAGGTGCGCTTGGCGCATCGGCGCGATGTCGTCGGGGTGCACGTAATCGAGCAGATCGCGACTGTTGCGAACACGGCGCTCCGGGCCGTAACCGAGGAGTTCCACCCACAGCCCGAATTCGTCGAACCGATCGGTCGCGGCGTCCCACCGCCAGGTCCCGACGCGCCCGATGCCGGGGGCGATCGTGATCTGCTGCACCGCCGGGGCGTTCATGGCCGATGGTGCACGGCGCACGGGACGCGCGGCCGTTCAGTCGGCGCTCGCCGCTGGCGGCGGCACGCTGGACGTGCTGGTGGCGCGACGGTCTTCGGGAGACGACAGTCGGGCGTCGCACAGGGCTTTGGGTCGGGATGATTCATCGGTTCCTGTGTCCGGGTTGATCCGGAGCTTCGTCGTCGCGCTCCGCGGCTGCAAGCTGGATAGCCCTGTGGGTAGCGGCGGTGGCCGCACAAGTCTGAACCCTGGCCAATGCGCCGGGGTCTTCCCGATGGGGTGGATGTCGAGCGTCCCGACGACTCACGGCGCTTGCGCTGGGTGCGGGCGCCGTCAAGCACCGAGCTCGCCCGGCTTAGCCGGCGCCTAGCGCTACGGATCGGCGGGTATCTCTAACGGCAGGGACTGCTGGCGCGGGACGCAGAGAACAGCGAGAGGGCGCACATTCCCCGTTCGTCCAGCCGGTGCCGGCAACACGCGGCCGACGCCACGCGCCATGTCCGCCGTTCGATCACGCCTTCTCCAGCAGCCTGTCGACCAGCACCGTCTCACAGGTCGTAAACAGCACGTAGAGCGCCATCCCCACATAGCCGGAAATTCCCAGCTCGAGAAATTGCTGCAGCCCGCCGTCGCGCAGGCCCATCAGACCGTTTTCGAGCAGGAACGCCAGATTGCCGCGCAGCAGACGAAGCAGGTTCAGGCTGATCAATCCCAGCCCGACAAAGCTCAATCCCATCACCATGAAGGTGAACACCAGATGGCGCTTCAGGAAATGATTCAACGCGCTGGCACGGTCTTCAGCGGTGGACGCGGCAGTCGATTCATCTGCGCTCATGGCCCTCTTCAGTTCGCTCAGACACGAATTGTAACGCTACCGAATGACGCCCGGCGTCTGGTTGATGCTTTCTGTACGCTCCAGGGATTGGCGAAACAACGATGAAGCTCTCTCGACTGTCCGGCGGCGTTTGACTCGCGGTGCTGCTGGCGAGCGATACCCCTGGGCACCGACACCGTCGCGGCAGGCATCAATGCCACGGGGGGATGTCGTGAGCACCGGGCCCACCGGCACGTTCGTCTACGCCTTCCGTCATGACCGGCGCAGGCACCCTCGGCGGCGCTGTACAGCGCCGCCGAGGGTGCCAGTATTAGACGAGCGCGACCATGAGCCGGCGCCGTGGGAAACGACCTCGGGCCGACGCTAGGCGCGGGCTTCGCCGACTGCCTGGAGGCGCAGCGCCTCCAGGGCAGCGCGAGACTGGCGACAGCCGCAAGCGGCCGTCAGCCAGACGTGGCGCTGTGTCGTGATCAGGTTCTCAGGAGCCGCGTGGCTTTGCGCGATGCGTGGCGGTCGCGGTCCACGGGTCGTCTGGCCACGGATGTTTCGGGTAGCGGCCTTTCATTTCCTTCTTGACCTCCGGATACGTGCGCTCCCAGAAGCCGCGCAGATCCTGCGTGACCTGAATCGGCGTCTGCCGCGGCGACAGCAGATGCAGCAGCACGGCGATGCGGCCGCGCGCGATGCGCGGCGTGTCGGCGAGGCCGAACATCTCCTGCAGTTTGACCGCGAGCACCGGCGGCTTGCCGATTTCGTAAATCAGCCCGCGTCGCATGCCGCTCGGCACGGGGAGTTCGGTCGGCGCGTATTCGTCGACGAGCCGTTGCTGCGCATGGTCGAGCCGTGCGTGCAGGGCACTCGACAGGCTGCCGGTCTCCAGCTCGCTGACGCGCAGGCGGCCGCTGACGACCTGCGGCAGCCAGGCTTCGAGGGTCGTTGCCAGTGCCGCGTCGCTGACATCCGGCAGACCCAGTTCCGGGCACCATTCGCGCAGGCACACCACGCGCGCCTGCCATTCGCGCAGCCCGTCGCTCCACGGCAGGCAGCCGAGGCCGAGTTCACCAATGGCCGCCATCAGCATGCGCGCCGTGTCGGCATTGCGCTCGGTCGGCACGGTGCGCTGTTCGAGCACGATGGCCGCGAAGCGCTTCTCGAGCGCAGTCTCGACTGCCTGCGTGTCGCGATTGAAGCGCAGTTCACGCTGCGCGGTGTAGTGAGCGGGATAAAGGTCCTCCAGCACGCGCGCATCGAGCGCGGCGGCGCGCTGGATCAGGCCGTCGCGCTCGTCGTAGCGGATCTCGGCGACCGCCAGCCAGGGCTCGCCGGTCAGCCCGGATCCGTGTTTCAACTGCGCGCCGCGACCGCCGCTCAGCTGATAGCGGCGCGGATTGCTGTCGTCGCGGCGTGCAATGCGATCGGGATAGGCGAGGGCGACGATGTGCCCGATGTCGTAGGCAGTGGGTGTTATCACGGGCTCATCGTCGAGCGACAGGCGGCGCCGCCACTGCCGCGCCGCCTGATCGATCGTCATCAGGGCCCCGCGATCGGCGCTGTCACGGCCCGCCTGACCGCCCCGCAGTGCGCTCAACGCGGCGAGGCGGGGCCGCAGATCATCGTTGCGCGCCTTCTCGCCGCGCAGCGGATCGCGATTCTCGAGCACCGCGGCGACATCGCAGGCGAGCGGCTTCAGCGCGGCGGGCGCGCGCAGCATCGCGTTCGCAAAGCGCGGATGGACGCCGAGCGCCAGCAGGCGTTGGCCGTGCGCTGTGAGACGGCCGTCGGCGTCGAGCGCTTCCAACGCCTGCAGCAGGCTGCGCGCCTGCGCCAGCACGCCGGACGGCGGCGGATCGGGCAGGCGCAGCGCCTCGCTGCCCCAGGTTTTCAGCTCGAGCAGAAACGCCGACAACTCGATACGCTGAATTTCCGGGCGGGTGGCCGGATCCAGGCGCTGACTCTCAGGCCACAGGCGATAGCACTTGCCGGGTGCCGTGCGCCCCGCGCGGCCGGCGCGCTGGGTCGCGGATGACTGCGCAATCAGCGTGGTCTCGAGCCGGCTCATGCCACTGTTCGGGTCGAAGCGCGGTTCGCGCGCCAGGCCGGTGTCGATCACCGCGCGCACCGCCGGCAGCGTGACGCTCGACTCGGCCACGTTCGTGGCCAGCACGATCTGGCGGCCCGCATGCGGCTGGAGGATGCGCGACTGATCGCCCATCGACAGTTCGCCGTGCAGGACTTCGATGCGCGTGTCACCCACGGCGAGATCCACGAGCAGGCGCCGCGCGCGTTCGATCTCGCCCTTGCCAGGCAGGAAGCACAGGAGGTCGCCGTCGGTGTCGGCGAGGGCGATCTGGACGGCGCGCCGCAGCTGCTGGTCGGCTGATTCGCGCGGCTTCAACGCGACATGCACGATGTCGACCGGATAGCTGCGGCCGGCCGAGATCACGCGTGGCGCATCGAGGAAGGTCGCGAGACGCGCCCCGTCCAGCGTGGCCGACATCACGATCAAGCGCAGCGTCGGCCGCAGCGCGGCCTGCACGTCGAGGCACAGCGCGAGCCCGAGATCGCTCGCGAGATGGCGCTCGTGGAACTCGTCGAAGATCACCGCGTCCACACCCTCGAGCGTCGGATCGTCCTGCAGCAGCCGCGTCAGGATCCCTTCAGTGACAATTTCCAGGCGCGTGCGCGCCGACACTTTGCGCTCGAAGCGGATGCGATAGCCGACGGTGTCGCCGACTGCTTCGCCGAGCTGGGCGGCCATGAAGCCCGCGGCCGCGCGCGCGGCGATGCGCCGCGGTTCGAGCATCAGGATGCGGCCCGCGCACCACGGCGCGTGCAACAGGGCGAGCGGCACCTGCGTCGTCTTGCCGGCCCCGGGCGGCGCTTCGAGCACGAGGCGCGTGTGCGCGCCGAGGCTGTCGAGCAGCGCGGGCAGGACTTCGTTAATCGGAAAGCGGGGTTCGACGGGCATCGGCAACGCTGTGACGGGCGAGGCCGCATTCTGGGAGCAGCGACGCGGCTTGCCAACCGGCGCCGCGTTGACAAGCAGCGTGGCCCGCGTGGGGCCACGCCGCGGCGAATCAGGCGGCGAGGCCCGGCGCGACGGCCATCTGCTGGTTGACCGCCGACAGGATGGCGCGCAACGACGCCTCGATGATGTCGCTGCTGCGGCCAACGCCGCAGTAGCGCTGGCCCTCGACGTTCAGCTGCACATAGGCCACCGCGTCCGCGCCGGCACCTGCGCTTGAGCTCAGCGTGTGCTCGCTGTACTCGATGAGGATGATGCGCTTGCCGCAGTGCTGCTCGAGCCCGTGGACGAAGGCGCCGACGACGCCGGACGCCTTGCCCTGCAGCGTGAGCGTTGCGGCACCGTGGCGCAGGTTGGCGACGAGCCGGTCTTCATCGTGTTCGCGCGTGACCTGGTAGCCCGCGAGTTCGAACGGCGTGCGCTGGCCCAGATAGTGCTGCTCGAACAGGTCGACGATCCGCGACGGCTCGACTTCCGTGGCGGTCACCTCGGCATATTTCTGCACCACGCTGCTGAAGTCGATCTGTAACCAGCGCGGCAGCTCGAAGCCCGCCTGCTGTTCGAGCACATAGGCGACGCCGCCCTTGCCGGACTGGCTGTTGATGCGGATCACTTCCTGGTATGAGCGGCCGAGATCGCTCGGGTCGATCGGCAGATACGCCACTGCCCACGGATCGTCCGCTGCGCGTTTGGCAAGACATTTCTTGATCGCGTCCTGATGACTGCCGGAAAACGCCGTGAACACAAGATCGCCCGCATACGGGTGTCGCGCATGCACCGGCAACTGCGTGCAGGCGGTGACGCAGCGGATGATCTCGTCCATCCGCGAGAAGTCGAGCTGCGGGTCGATGCCCTGGCTGTAGAGGTTCATCGCCATCGTCACGATGTCCATGTTGCCCGTGCGCTCGCCGTTGCCAAGCAGCGTGCCTTCAACGCGATCCGCCCCCGCCATCACCGCGAGCTCGGCGGCCGCCACCGCGCAGCCGCGGTCATTGTGCGTGTGCAGGCTCACGATCACCGACGCGCGCTGCGACACGTGACGGCAGAACCATTCGATCTGATCGGCATAGATGTTCGGCGTCGCCATCTCGACGGTGGACGGGAGGTTGATGATGCAGGACCGCGCCGGCGTCGGTTGCCAGACGTCGATGACGGCGTTGCAGATCTCGACCGCATACTCGATCTCGGTGCCAGTGAAGCTTTCCGGCGAATACTGGAAGGTCCACTCGGTGGCCGGATGGCGCGCGGCGAACTGTCTGACGAGCTGCGCGCCCTCGGTCGCAATCGCGGTGATGCCGGCGCGGTCGAGGCCGAACACCTGTTCGCGCTGCACGGTCGACGTCGAATTGTAGAGATGCATGATCGCGCGCTGCGCGCCGATGAGGGCCTCGAACGAGCGCTCGATCAGCTCCGGGCGCGCCTGCGTGAGCACCTGCACCGTGACGTCGTCCGGGATCAATCCGCCGTCGATGAGCCGGCGGCAGAAATCGTAGTCCGGCCCCGAGGCTGCCGGAAAACCGATCTCGATCTGCTTGAAGCCCACGCGCACGAGCAGCTCGAACATCTGCAGCTTCTGCGTGACGTTCATCGGCTCGATCAGGGCCTGGTTGCCGTCCCGCAGATCGACGCTGCACCAGGCGGGCGCCGTGGTGATGACCCGGTCGGGCCAGGTGCGATCCTTGAGCCTGAGCGGGCGGAAGGGGCGGTATTTGCGGTGATCGAAGGCGGCCATGGGCGTGTGCTCTCCGTGATGGACGCCGGGGCGTCGCGATGGGTGTCGGGGTCCCGGCGCTCCGGGAGGTGGCGGGCAGTATAGGGAAGCGGGCGTGGTGAATGGCGCCAAATTGGCCTTCATGCGGCTCCACTTATGCAGTCATTCACTAATAATCAGAGGTTTATTAGTGAATAGCGTCACATGTGGCTAGAATCGTCGGACAGTTGGGCAGGCCCTGCCCGCCCGGAGTCCGCCGATGAAGCTCGATCGCATCGACCAGCGCATCCTCGCGGTGATGCAGGCCGACGGCCGCATCACCAATCTGCAACTCGCCGAGCAGGTCGGCCTGTCGCCGACCCCCTGCGCGCGGCGTGTGCGCCAGCTCGAAGAGGCCGGCATCATCGAACGGCACGTCACGCTGCTGAACCAGCAGAAGCTCGGGCTCAACATCACCGCGATGATCGGCATCACGATGGACCGGCACACGCCAGAGCGCTTTGAGAACTTCGAGCGCGCGGTGCGCCAGTTTCCGGAAGTGGTCGAATGCAGCATCGTCACCGGCCAGACGGCGGACTATCTGCTGAAAGCCGTGTTGCCGGACATGACCTGTTACGAGGAATTCCTGCTCGGCCGGCTCACCCGCATCGAGGGTGTGACGGGCGTGCATTCGAGCTTCGTGCTGCGCAAGGTCATCGCGCGGACCGAGCTGCCGCTCGCACACATCCGCTGAGCCGCGGGTTCAGCCGGCGCCAGTGTCTGCCGCCACGCCGAGGCGGCCGATCCCCGGCAGTGTCAGCGCCGGGCGCCGCAGATCCACGCCGAACACGACGCCCAGCACATTGAGCTCCAGGCCTTCGCGCCAGGCGCACAGCAGGCCGAACAGGCCACCAATGGACAGTTGATAACCCGTGCCGCTCGGCGCCGGCCCGACGAACCGGCCAGGGCCCAGATAATCCTTGCCGAGCGCGTTCGGTGGCAACGCGAGCGTCAGTGCCGGCACCTCGCGCGCAATCCAGGCCACGAATGTATTGCTGTTCGGGCCGGGCCAGATTCGATAGCGGTCGGCATAGGGATAGCGCGCCACCGCGGATTCGATTTGCGGAATCAGCGCCGCGGCGGCCGCGCCGCGCACCTCGGCCACGAGCCACGGATCGGCGTCGTACCAGCTGCGATCGGGGATGTCTGGCACAGAGTCGACCACGCTGTGATCGCGCGGCAACTTCCAGCCGAGCACCTGATGCACCAGGTAGCCGTCCGCGTTGGTGGCTTTGGTCGCCACCCAGGTGTGGACACCGAACAGGCCACGCCAGCTGAACGCGCGCGCGGCATAGACCTGCACCACTGCCTCGGGCGTGGCCGCCGCGGGTGGCGCGAGGCCGGCGCTGCTGCGATCGGCGGTGCGCCAGTTTGCGGCAAAGTTCACGTCACCGCCGGCCCACACCAGCAGCGGGCCAATCGCGAGCGCGGCGAACAGCAGGCTGAGGGCGCGCAGCAAGAAGTGCCAGCCGCGCGTTTTCATCGCGCGGAGGGGGCAGCCGGCAGGGCGTCATCGATGTCGATTTGCAGCATCGGGACCAGCTGCGCGGCGAAGGCCCGCGCGTTCGCCGCGCTGGCGAAGCTGATGCGGCGCAGGGTCTGTCCGGCGTCGACGAGATCGACATCGAAGATGGCGGTCTTCGTCGGTCGCTGCGCCAGCCGCAGACGGGCCAGCCCGCTCGCTTTCGCGGCCTGGCGTGCCAGCGGCAGGCCGCGGCCGAACACGGTGTAGCCGGTCGCGATCTGGCGCGTCAGCCGCTCGATTTCGATGCAACGCGTACCGCCGAGCAGCACCAGCCCGAACAGCACGTCGGCGAGGCCTGCCGCCGAGAGGGCGATCAGCGCCGCGCCCGCCCGCCAGACTCGCGATGCCCGGGAACAGCGGGCCGAGCACCAGCAGCATGGCGCCGAGCAGCAGCGCAAAACGCGGAAACGGAATCACATAGCGCGTACGGCCGGCGCCGAGGGGAATGATTTTCATGATACCGGGCACGATAGCCCGCGCCAGGGACGGCGAAAAGCCCGCAGTGGCTTGAATCAGCGCCGATGGTCTGCGAGGCTGCGTCGCAGATGAAGCTGCTGACGGTCGATCAGGTCATGGGCGCGCCCGCTGCCGAATACGTCCAGTTCAGTGCCGGCACACGCGCCGGGCTGCCGTGGCGCCGCGATTCGGTGTACGTGACGCTCGCCGACTTCGAGCTGTTGTCGCCCCCGTTTCATGCAGCACTGCGTTGGTTTCATGCACAGGGTGTCACCCACCTGCAGGCCGACGAAGCACAGTTGCTTGCCGCGGCGCTCGAAGGTCACGTCGAAGGCGTACGCCAGCTCGATGTGCCGGTGCTGGCCTGGCGGACGCGCCATCCGGCGCTCGACGCACGGGCCGTGCACCGTGCGTGGCAGACGGTGCGCGAGGACCTGGCAGATCTCGCGCTGACCCTGGGTGCCTGGTTGCGTGCGCAATCAACGCACGGACTGGTGATCGAACGCCTGTAGTCAGGGCCATCGCGACGCGCTCTTCGCTTTGCGCCGCGGGGAGATCCCTTACACTCGACGCCGAACGACGTCCTGACAGCACGACAGCCAGTTCACAACGATGTCGTCACGACACACTTGGCCGATCGTGGAGGCCGCGGCGCGGCGTTGGAGGACGAAAATGAACAGGATTGACGTCGACAAGACCGTACGCGACCTCGCTGGCGGCGAACTGCCGGCCTGGATCGGCGATCACCTGCGGGTGTATCTCGAAACCGGTGGCCGTGAAGGCCATCTGTGGGATGCCAGCGCCGCAGGCGGCATGCCCGCGACACCCTGTCTGCTGCTGACGACCGTCGGCCGCCGCAGCGGTGAGCGGCGCACGATGCCGCTGATCTACGGCAGTGACGGCGAGCGACTGATCGTGATCGGTTCGAAGGGCGGCGCGGACACGCAGCCGGCGTGGTATCTGAACCTGCTCGCCAACCCGCTGGTGGAACTGCAGGTCGCCACGCGACAGATGCAGGCCCGAGCCCGCATCGCAACGGGCGACGAACGCACGCGGCTATGGCAGCAGATGGTCGCGGTATATCCGCCGTACACGGACTACCAGCGCAAGACTCGCCGCGAGATTCCGGTGGTGGTGTTCGAGCCGGTTCCGGGTACGGCCACGGGATGAAACTTCAGTGTCGAATGGCGCACGGAAGCGCAAAAACCTGACCGCGCGGTCGCGCACGCTGGCGTCATGCCACCGCGGCCGCCGGCGCGCCCGCTTCATTTTACTGTCGCGTGCGCGTGGACGGCGCGAGGTCGGCGGGAGCGGTGAACATGCGGCCGACATCGACCGCGTCGAAGCGGAACTGCTGCCCGCAGAAATCGCAGCCGACTTCCACGTGCTCAAGTTCAACGACGATGCTCTCGATCTCCTCGCGCCCGAGACCGACGAGCATGTTGTTCACGCGCTCGCGCGAGCAGGAACAGCTGAAGCGCGTATGCAACGGATCGAAGCGCCGCAGCGGCTCGTCCCAGAACAATCGGCGCAGGATGGTGTCTTCATCGAGCGTCAGCAGCTCCTCGCGCGTCAGCGTGGCGCCGAGCATCGCGATGCGATTGAAGTCTTCGCTGCTGCCGATCAGATCTTCGTCGCGCAGGCCGCCCAGGTTGCCTGCGCCGCTCATCGGCATGCGCTGCAGCAGCAGACCGGCCGCGATGTCGTCGTTGGCGGCCAGCACAAGGCGGGTATCGAGCTGTTCGGACTGCAGCATGTAGTGTTCGAGCACGGACGACAGTGCGCCCAGCGGCTGACGCTGATCGTCGTACAGCGGCACCACGCCCTGATACGCCTGGCTGCCGGGCGCGCGATCGCGCGGGTCGAGGGTGATCGCGCAGCGCGCGTCGCCACCGACATTGACCATCTGTACGAGCCCCGCTGCGTCGGCGATGTCCCCCGTCACTTTGGCCGTCGTGCGGAAACTCAGATCGGAACGCACTTCGGCGACCGCCAGCCTGACCGGGCCATCGCCATGCAGCTGCAGCACCAGTGCGCCGTCGAACTTGATGCTCGACTGCATCAGCACGCCGGCCGCGGCCATTTCGCCCATCAGTGCCCGCACCGGTGACGCAAACGCGCCGACTGCCGCGCGCCGTTGCAGGGCTTCGCGCCAGTCCGCGCCGAGGCGCACCAGTGCGCCGCGGACCGGCAGTCCGTCGAACATGAATTTGTGCAGCAGGCCGTTGTTCAAGTGGAAGTCCGTCAGCTGTGCAAGGACCGGCCATTATCACGCAAGCGCGTGGCTGCCGCGCCGTCCGGGCAAGCTCAGGCGGAGGATTTCTGCGCGGCCTGCCGGGCCTTCTTCACGGTTCCCCACTGATAGATGCCCCAGCCTATGCCGGTGCCGGCGAAGATTAGCACCCAGTTCGCCGTGGTCCCGATGTCTGGCCGCGGGATCGCCGCCAGCACGGACGCCGGCAGCCAGTCGGGATAGTCGATTGCGACCCAATAAACGGAGACCAGGGTCATCACAATCATACCCACGATCTGGGCAATGGTCGCGGCCGGAGAGGGATCGGTCTGGTTCGGCATGCAGTCCTCTTGATAGCGATATAACACCACACGGTGACCCTCTGGATCGCCGCCCGGCTATTGGTCATTGAGCCACAAAAGCTGCCCTTTTTGTTTCAAACGGGTGAACGAATGCAATTAATTGATTCAGGGTGGTTGATGGCCGCAGGCGGACATCCGGCGTGCCGGGTGGCACGCATTCGCTCATGAAGCTTGAAGCGTTTTGCGACGGGGTAAGGGGACAGGCCCCGCTCGCCGGCTTCCGGAGGTGCCTCCCCGCCCAGCCCATCTGGCGATTGGGGGGAGCGCCCTTGGCCCGTCTCCGACGCTAAGGATCGGGGCTTGTTCAGCCTGCGCGCGCGACCTCGACCAGATTGTCCGAGAAGCTCGGCGCGTGGCCCATGTTCACGAATTCGGCAGAACTGATGACGTTCACCGTGCCGCGGTTCAACTGGCGCCAGTAGCCCAGCGTTGCCACCACCAGGCCGGCGTTCACGTCGTCGGTGATCTCCGCGACGCCTTCGAAGCTGCCGCGGTCGTTGAACACGCGCACCGTGTCGCCGGTCTTGATGCCGCGCGCGCCGGCGTCAGCTGCACTGATCAGCACGAACTGCTCACCCTGGCCTTTGATCTTTTGCGCCATGTTCGCGTAACAGGAGTTCAGAAACCCGTGGCTCTTCGGTGACACGATGTTCAGCGGGTACTGCGTTGCCAGTGCAGGGTTCGTCTGCGGGCTTTCGCGCGAGGGCACGTAATCCGGCAGTGCGTCCAGCGGCTCGCCACCCTGCATGTCTTCGTACATCTGGCGGAACGGGCCGGCGACGAAGTTGCCGCCGGCCGCGATGCCTGATTTGAATTCGAGGCGGCCGGACGGCGTTGGAAACTTTCCTTCGCGATGCGGTGCGCGATCGTCGGCGCCGCCGATCGACAGATGCGCGTATCCATGCTTGCGCAGATACGCCAGATCGAAACCTGCGCAGGCTGGCGACGCCCAATCGACATAGTGCTCGAGACATTCGCTGTCCGACCAGCTGAATTGCGGATCGGTGTAGCCCATCCGCGCCGCGAGCCGCCGGAAGATTTCGTAGTTCGACAACGCTTCGCCTGGCGGCTCCACACACTTTTCGTTGTAGGTGAGGTAGTTGTGGCCCCAGGACAGGATGATGTCTTCCATCTCCGCGCCCATCGCCGCCGGCAGCACGATGTCCGCGTAGCTCGCCGTGTCTGTGATGAAATGCTCGGCAACGACCAGAAACAGATCTTCGCGCAGCAGGCCTTTGACGATCTTGTCGCACTCCGGGGCCTGCGTGACGGGGTTCGAGTTCCAGCACATCAGCGCCTTGATCGGCGGGTCCATCGGGATTTCGTTGGTGAGGTGCCGCCCGATCTGCAGATTGTTGACGACGCGCGTGCCCTTCGGGATCCAGTCCGGCCGGCACATCACGTCAAAGCGGTACGGATGCTCCCACACCGGCATCGCGAGAATGCCGCCCCCGACCTCGCGCCACGCGCCGGTCAGGCCGGGCAGGCAGCACACGGCGCGGATGGTCTGGCCGCCGCCGTGATGGCGTTCAAGCGCCACGCCGATGCGGATCGCGGCATGTTTCGTCGCGGCGTATTCGCGCGCGAGCTGACGAATGTCCGCCGCCGGAATGCCGGTGATGTCAGCCGCCCATTCCGGGGTGCGCGATCTGGCGCGGTCGGCGAGATCGTCAAAGCCCAGCGTATAACGCTCGACGTAATCGCGATCGACAAGACCTTCCTCGATGATCGTATGGATCAGCGCCATCGCGAGCGCCCCGTCCGTGCCGGGCTTCGGCGCGAGATGCCAGTCCGCCTCCTTCGCGGTCTTCGACCGGTAGGCGTCGATCACGACGACCTTCGCACCAGCCTTCTGCGCTTCCTTCACCACATGCCAGTGGTGCAGATTCGTGCTGACGCTGTTGCAGGCCCAAAGCACGATGTACTTCGAGTGTTTGAAGCTTTCCGGATCCATGCCGCCGCTCGGGCCGCAGGTCATCAGCCACGCAGTGGCCGAGCCTTCGCCGCAGAAGGTGCGTTCGGTGACGGTTGCGCCCATGCGGTTGAAGAACGCGTCGCCACCGTTCAGGCCATGCACGAGGCCCTGATGGCCGAGGTAGCTGTAGGGGACGATGGCCTGCGGGCCGTGCGTATCGATGATGGCTTGCCAGCGCGCGGTGATTGCGTCGAGCGCCACGTCCCAGCTGATGCGTTCGAATTGCCCGCTGCCTTTCGGTCCCGTGCGCCGCAGCGGATACTGCAGCCGATCCGGGTGATAGTGACGCTTCTCGTAGTCCTTCAGCTTCACGCACAGCCCGCCGCGCGTCAGCGGGTGATCGGGATTGCCGCGCACGCCGGTCAGCCTGCCGTTCTCGACTTCGAACACCATGGAACAGGTGTCGGGGCAGTCGTGCGGGCAGCCGCCATGGTGGGTCGTTTTCATTACCGTCGCCATCGCTCACCTCCGGTCGATGCGCCCTTGGTAAGGGCGTCGTGATTGTCGCTGTATACGCACCGTGCGTCCCCGATGCTGGCAGAAAGCATGGCGCGCATAAAGCTGGGATGTCTCGGGGTTGTTGTCGGCGCGACGCCCGCTATGCGTGCAGACACGGCGCATCATGCTGAGCGTGCGGCGCCAAAGCAGTGCGTGCGGCGGCCTCCTGCGCAGCCGCCACGCGCGCCGAAGCGCCTGAATACCCGGCTGAATACGGCCGACCGGGTGCTTGGCACCCCCATTGCTACCAAGCGCTCAGGCCCCGCTCGTACGGTGGCGCCGCCAGTCCGCGCGGGCGGGACATTGCGCTACAGGTTCAGTGGGGAGAGTCGTGCATGACCAGAGTTGCGATCATCGGCGCCGGCCCCAGCGGCCTTGCTGCGCTGCGCGCCTTCGAATCCGCCCGCCAGCAGGGTGCGGACATTCCGGAACTCGTCTGCTTCGAGCGGCAGGCGGACTGGGGCGGACTGTGGAACTACACGTGGCGCACGGGCCTCGATCAGTATGGCGAACCCGTACACGGCAGCATGTATCGCTACCTATGGTCGAACGGTCCGAAGGAATGCCTGGAGTTCGCCGACTACAGCTTTGAGGAACATTTCGGCCGCGCCATTCCGTCATTTCCGCCGCGCGCGGTGCTGCATGACTACATCGCCGGGCGCGTCGAGCGCTCGGGCGTGCGCCGCTACGTGCGCTTCAACACGATGGTCAAAAGCGTCAGTTGGTCCGGGGCGTCGCAGCGCTTCACCGTTGGCGTGCGGGACCTGTCGACCGACACCTGTGGGGCTGGGAAATTCGACTATGTGATCAACGCCAGCGGGCATTTCTCGATACCGAACGTGCCGGCCTTCGAAGGCCTTGAACGCTTTCCCGGCCGCGTGATGCATGCGCATGATTTTCGCGACGCCTGCGAATTCGCCGGCAAGGACCTGATGCTCGTGGGCTCGAGCTATTCGGCCGAGGACATCGGGATCCAGTGTCACAAGTACGGCGCGAAGTCCGTGACCTTCAGCTATCGCACGCGTCCGATGGGCTTCGCGTGGCCGGCCAGCTTCAGCGAGCGTCCGTTGTTGACGAAAGTCGTCGGCCGCACCGCGCACTTCAAGGACGGCTCGACGCAGGACGTCGATGCCATCGTGCTGTGCACGGGCTACCTGCATCACTATCCGTGGCTGCCGGACGAGTTGCGACTCGGCGGGCATAATCGCCTGTATCCGCCCGGCCTCTACCAGGGCATCTTCTGGGACGCGCTGCCGAGCCTGATGTACATCGGCGCGCAGGATCAGTACTACACGTTCAACATGTTCGATGCGCAGGCTTGGTGTGCGCGCGATGTCATCCTCGGTCGCCTCGGCGTGCCGGACGCCGCGACACGGCAGGCCGATATCAGTCGCTGGGTGGGCGCCGAGGAAGCGGTCGCCGACGCGTTCGACGCGATCGACTACCAGACGAACTACGTACGCGAACTTCTCGACGCGACGGACTATCCGCCGCTCGATGTTGATCATGTCGCGCGCCTGTTCAAGGCATGGGAGCACCACAAGATGGAGAACATCCTGACCTATCGCGATCGCGCCTATCCCTCGGTGTTGACGGGCACCCAGGCGCCGCCGCATCACACAGTGTGGATGGAAGCGCTCGACGACTCGCTCGAGGCCTTTCTCGTGAGCCCCACCAGCCGGTGACCGCGCCGTCGGCACCGCGCTTCGATCTCGCGCTGCGGCGCCACGTGCCGGCTCCACCGCTGCGCCGCGAATGCGTCACCGGCGGCGCGGCGCTGATGTTGCAACTCGCGGCCGGCGACCGCCTGACGCTGACGGATCCGGAAGGCGGACAGCCCGCGCTCATCTATGTCTCTGGCGCTCTCGCCCTGCCCGAGGCTGGAACGCCGACCACGATTCCCCTGCTTGAGGCGAGTGGCGACGCGGCGCCGGACATCGCTGCGATCCTTGCCGCACTGGCCCTCGATCCCGGCACGTTTACCGCTGTCAGCGTGATCCGGGGCGAGGGTGCCGCCGCGTGCCTCTGGGTAGTCGAGGCCCTCGCGTGCGTGACGCTGGTGATTGCCGCGCCCGGCGCGCCGATGCCGCCGGACGCCCACACGCCCGCGACCGCGCTCCATCAAGTGTTA
>Ga0163144_10002680_pt1 | contig 40716 bp, 42 predicted proteins | sample OliLak19BULKMAT1_FD_123175 | JGI IMG/M metagenome (GOLD analysis project Ga0163144, IMG submission 123175) | Freshwater microbial mat bacterial communities from Lake Vanda, McMurdo Dry Valleys, Antarctica - Oligotrophic Lake LV.19.BULKMAT1 | ecosystem: Environmental > Aquatic > Freshwater >...
AAATCTTAAATATCGTAGATAAATTTTAAATCTATATCTATGTCAGGATGTAAAGATTTACTTACTGGACATGTAAGGGCAATCTTTTCCAATTTTTCTCGATTAATTTTACTAATAGAAGCAGGAAGATGAATTTTTACAGGTATACTTCCTACTCTGCGTGGACTAGGAAGCATATGTTTTTCCAGCTCGAATTTTGTACCACTCATGTCAATTTTATTACTTTCTGCAAAAATTGACATCACAGTTAGCATGCATGTACCAAGACTAGCAGCTAAAAGATCTGTAGGAGAAAAAAGACTACCATCTCCACTGTTATCCTTTGGGGCATCCGTCATTATAGTTGAGTTATTTAAGCCATGCAGGAGCTCAACTTTCTTGTTGCCTAAATAAGAACCAGTGATTTTTACTGTCATATCTACCTATCTATTAACTTTATTGATAACATATCAAATTCAAAGAAAGAAGTTAGTTTCAGAATTGATACTTTAAGGAATCAAAAATGGCCAAAGCAGAAGAACATGCAATATCACCCACACGTGCTGATGATTATCCAGAGTGGTATCAGCAAGTCGTTAAAGCTGCTGACTTAGCTGAAATCTCAGTTGTTAGAGGTTGCATGGTTATTAAGCCCTGGGGTTACGGAATTTGGGAAGGCATACAAAGAGATCTAGATCGACGCTTTAAAGAAACGGGTCATGAGAATGCTTATTTCCCATTATTAATCCCACTAAGTTTACTTCAAAAAGAAGCTGAGCATGTAGAAAAATTTGCCAAAGAATGTGCCGTAGTAACACATCACAGGCTTGAAGTTAAAGATGGCAAAATAGTACCAGCAGAATCTGCTAAACTTGAAGAGCCTCTAATAATTCGCCCAACTTCAGAAACTATTATTGGGGAAAGTTTTTCTAAATGGGTCGAATCATATCGTGATTTGCCAATTCTTATTAACCAGTGGGCTAACGTATTGCGCTGGGAGATGAGGACACGAGTTTTTCTTCGTACTGCTGAATTTTTATGGCAAGAGGGTCATACTTGCCACGCTTCTGAAAATGAAGCCATGGAAGAAACCATGAAGATGTTGGATGTTTATTCTGATTTTGCTCAGGATGTTTTGGCAATGCCCGTAATTAAAGGTGAAAAAACTGCTGGAGAGAGATTTCCAGGAGCTGTTAGAACTTTCTGTATCGAAGCCATGATGCAAGATCGAAAAGCATTGCAAGCTGGAACATCTCATTATCTCGGTCAAAATTTTGCCAAGAGTTCAAATATTAAGTTTTTAAATGAAAAAGGCGAGATTGAGCATGCTTACACAACCTCATGGGGTGTTTCCACGCGCCTAATTGGCGGACTTGTGATGACACATTCAGATGATGATGGTTTACGAGTGCCTCCAAGAGTAGCTCCAAAACATGTGGCCATATTACCTATTATCCCTAAGGATGAAACCAAGGCTAGTGTTTTAGAGTACGCTGATAAGATTTCAAGCAGTTTAAAAAATGTTTTATATGCTGATGAAAAAGTCCGAGTTACAATCGATAAGCGTGATATGCGGGGCGGTGAAAAGTCATGGTCTTGGATCAAGAGAGGCGTGCCTGTTCGTATCGAAGCTGGACCACGTGATATTGAATCACAATCGGTTGTGGTTATGCGACGTGATAAGGGTCATAAAGAAAAAGAATTTGTAAAACTTTCCGAATTACCTGCAAGATTGCCAATAATTTTAGCTGAGATTCAAAAGAATCTCTATGATCAGGCAGCAGCAAACTTAAAAGCGAATACGACTGATATCATTAAGACTTGGGATGAGCTTGTATTTTATCTCAAACCAAAGAGTGAAGATAAGCCTGAGATCCATGGTGGTTTTGTGATGGCAAAATGGTCAGGCGAGCCTGGCATAGAGGAGAAATTGGCAGAGATTAAAGCCACTGCTCGTTGTATGCCACTGATACAAAGTGGCACTGAAGGTAAGTGTATCCTATCAGGCAAAAAAGCAACGACAGATCTTATTATTGCTAAGGCATATTAAGAATTTAGTTAGTGACAGATATATAGTACTTTTCAGAAGTCTTTACCGAATGAAATGAGGCAAAACTTCTAGAAAAGACTATAGTAAGTCCAAAAGAACTTTCCGAAAGAAAATCTTTTTTTGGACTTACGATCCCCCGGATATCCCCTTTAACTTTCTTTTTTCATAGCAATAAACAGCTCTCCAACTTTTATGCCAAATTTTCGGGCTTTGGCACGATTGAGAAGGAATCCATCTTCTTGCAGATACATCCAATCATCAAATTTAAGAGCATATGTTGAGTCATCAACCTTTACGTTAAAAATATAGTTCCACTGAGCAGCATTACCGGAAATTTTAATGATGGCCTTACCGATGACATCTGTTGTTTCGCCTTCATAGGTACTATCGGTAAGTTTTTTGATTTTCCAAATGCGACTTTCTTTGACTCCAGTGCTATATGTAATAAGTTCATTGAGTGTGAGAATTTGTCCATCCCAATCTCCGTTAAGAGCAATTTGAAATCGAGTCTTGACTCTTCCGGCCCAGTCAAAAAAGGAGGCTGTTCCATTAACTTTTCCTGAGAAAAATTCTTCAAGTTTAAGTTCTGGTTTTTGATCTTTATAATCTTGAATTTTTTGCAAGCTGCAAGCACACAGGCTAATGGAAAGGATTGTAAGTAATAGTAAAATAAACACTAATTTCATTTTTATTCTCCTGACACCAATTTAGACTTTCTTTATATATTAAATATTCATTCTTGATAATTATATGATTACGCTTGTATTTCGGAGATAGACTAAATAATTTTTATGGTGTAAATTGTCGCCTTCTTATTTTCAATAATAAAAGCTCTCTTACAAATTATAAACAGTAGATACCAAATACTGGTTCTTTATTAAGACTTATACCCCAAAATATAATTCTTAGTTAAGAACCTGTGTTGTCTGGATTTAAGGTTTTTTTGGCGCACTCCTTTAGAATTGTTTCATGTAACGATTCTCAAGGTCTGCGCCAAGATGGGTACAAAATTCCCTGAGGTAAGGATTGTTCCTCGCAAAGTGAACCCTGGAGGGTCCATGTCATCGAAAGTGACGAGAGCTACAGCCTTGGAGCTGTGGCAAGCGGTGTGTTCGAAGGATGTCGACAAATCGAGTCTGGCACTCGGTGCTTTGCTCGATCGGATGCAGGAAGGACGGCAGGCTCGTCAAGAGCTCGAAGAGAAGATCGAAGCTGCCAAAAAATTCTGGCAGTCCACAGCGAGTGACTCTGTCTACGAGTTCCACTACTTCCTCGCCTTCAAAGTCCTCGGATCGTACGAGGACTCGAAGGCGCTTCTCCAGTTCCTGCTGGCCTGGACTCTGCGGGGCTACGTAGATCTTCGTGGCAGGAAGATCCTGCCCGCTGCCATTCGTAAGTGGAGTACCGATCCTCGGACGCGCCACATCTACGAAGGGCGCAAGCTGTCTTCTTCCGATGAGCCGCAAGTTGCTGCTACCCCGAACGGAAAGAAGCGTGCGCCTGCAAGCTCTCGAGCCAAGAGTGCAGCACTCAAGACAGCGGATACGGAACTGCCGGCACACGAACTGGCAATGCTGCGCAATCCCGAAGGCGACTGATCTGAAATAGACCGAGGTTAGCATTTTGTGGGATAATTTCCCCAAGCTGCTGGCCTCGGTCTATCATTTTCTTTCTTACTTTAATGGTATGTTTTTTAAGAAGGTGATTCTTCTTCGCTTTAGCTACATTTTTAGCTAAAGCTAGAAAATCAATTTAATCCAGACAACCAGGACCATACAAAATTAAAACTACGATTTATTTTGAGTGTTTTCTTCACTCTTTGGTTGCAGTTACTACTTGCTACCTACCGACACTCAGGAGGAATATAAGCTCGCGTCACATCCTTTTTATCAATATAAACAAATAGTTACCTAAATTGATGCTAATTCAAGACTTAATTAATAGGTAAAAATCTTCATTCATAATTGTCTCTTTGCCAGGCAAGATATCTCCAGTACCATTTAAAAACATGGCGACACTTAGTTGAGAGTGATATTTTTACACTATGTGACAAGGTTTATATTTAAGTTCAATAGGCTAGTTTAGAATGCTTGATAAAAATCTCCGTTCCATGTTAAGGCCAATTATTCGCTTTGCTTTTAGACATTCTATAGGTCTGAGAGAATTGGTTGATGCTGCAAAAGAAGTTTATATTGAAATTGCAATTAAAGAATTTAAACATTCTAATCAAAAAGTAACCGTTACAAGATTAAGTGTAGCTACGGGCGTTCATAGAAAAGATGCTGACCGAATTGTGAATAAAGGTGGTCTAGATAAGGAAGAAGAGGGGCAGGGTCGTATTACTGGAAAAGTAATTTCACAATGGCGGCGCGATAAGCGTTTCCTTGATAAGGGAGGGCGGCCTCGTGTCCTACGCAATGAAGGTGATGATAGTGAATTTGCAAGACTTGTTCGCTTAGTGAACAGGGAAGTTAAATCAGGCACTGTTCTCTTTGATCTTGAAAGAATCGGAGCCGTGCATCGATCCCCGTCAGGTCTAAAACTTAAAGCTAAAGCATACGTACCAGATAGAGACTCACTTGAAGGATATAGAATGTTGGCAGGGGACGTGGAAGATTTAATGGAAGCTGTTACTTTAAATATTAAAGATGGCGGCAAGATTCTTCCAAACTATCATGCTAAAGCAATTGTAGATAATGTGGCATTGAAAGATCTACCAAGGGTACGTGATTGGCTTTTTAAAGCGTGCTCAAATTTTCACAAAAAAGTTGTTGATTATGTTTCTCAATATGACCTTGATACGAATCCAAATAGGGAAGGTAAGGGTGGAGGTAAAGTTGCAATTGGTATTTTCTCAAGATTAGAACCAGCTCCATCAAATAAGAAGGCAGAAGAGTAATTATAAACGGTTTTTCATAATAATCAGATGCAAATACAAAGCCAGAAAAACAAGAGTCATCAGTCTAAAGTGTAATCGCAATAAAGGTATTTAGTAAACCGAAGGTTTTCATCTGAAAAGTATTCGGAAATTAGGTATTGGGATAACTATAGTAAAACACCAGATGTGATCTTTAAGCACTTTCCTCCCAAAAATCTGGAACTCTATCTTCGATGTACTCGGGCCACCTAACTGAAGGATCTATGTTTACGATTTTTATTCTTAATGGATTATCATCATCATTATCTTCTTGTTCTTTTGAAAAATCATTGATCTTTTGACTAATTACAGCTTTTCGGTCTTTTTGAGTTATTTCTGATTCAAATTCAAAGCAGATTCCTCTACATATAACTGAAAGGTTTTGAGCGAAATTATCGAGTTTATTTCTAAGGTTTCGATTGATCGAATCACACTTAGAATGGGTCTCTAAACTAGAACAAAGAACATGGTTCATTTGCGCAATTCGCATTAGATCGTCTAGATTTTCAGATAATATTAATTTTAGTCTATAAATATCTTCTTTAAGTAAATCTCCATTTTGGTCTTTAGTTTTGTTAATAAGTTTATCTAGATCTTCCAATAGTACTATTAAAGATTCTGCATAAAGTTGAATCACTAAGACGCGATCTGAAATTTTTGTTTTTTTAATAAAGGGCAGCTCTGCAACTTTAAAGATTCCATTTTCATCTTCGTCATAATAAACTTCAGCAGAATAAATCTCTTCGATTCTTACTCCATGTAATGTTGCTGGTTCAATTCTAAGTAAAGGTTCTTGATGTGACTGGTGTGTATTGAACTCACTATGAAAATCATGATGAATATCTGTGACAACTAAACTAAGTATAAGTCGAGTTGTCGTGAGATCCTCATCAAGATTTTTAGAAATTGCAGCAGCCACTGCCTCAACTGACTTATCAGCTGCCTGCAAGAAAGACTTCAAAATGTGTTCAACCTTCTCTCGTTCGATCGGAGAATCGTGAGCAGCATTCTCAAGAATAACTGCCGCTTTAATTCCATTGACTATATTTTTGAATTCAAAATTTCCGAGTATTTGAAAGATATCCCTAGCAAAGATATTACAGTGAGACCAATATTCTTCCATACTCTCATGGCCGAGATCTATAGGTTGGTTATGACTTGAAATTTTAAATTCAGGATGAGTGTATTGTTCTTCTGGTGTCATCGAGGTACCGCATTCGATGTTATAATTAGAAAAAAAATTTATCAGTGAAATGATTTCAATTCAAGACCCAGAGTATAAAAATGGTGGAAAGCAGCAGCATCTTGAAAATGGAGGGATTCCATTACAAAACAGTGCTAATGCTTTGTTAGGATTCCAAAAACAAAAAAACAACTGCTTCCACCACTTTGAGATCCGTCATTGTTCTGGACTGCTCAGACCAGATTCTTGTCCTAAAGAAAGCTCTCTCCAGTAGGCCTCAAAGACAGCCTTTTCGATCAGGATCCTCAAGGGAGAGTAGATCGGATGAATGATGTCTCGTTGCGGACGCTCATTCTTCTGTCGATCAAACTTAGGTTGGCAGTGAGAGATCTCTTTGCCACACCTTGCACAGTAAACTGCATCGTAGACTGCCAGCGCACGGCAGAAAGGGCAGGAAAAGTGGACTTTCTTGTGAGGAAAGGCAACGAACAGTCCGTTTGGACGTTCCGTTGCGATGATCTTAAGTCCATGGATAACCAATTGTTCGTTCAGAACAATATCTGCGAATCCTCTGAGGTAATTTCCTTCCTTTGGCCTGACGATTGTAATGCTTGAAACAGCGATATACATGACTCTTGTCATGGTGTTGCTCGTGGTGTTGAAAGCGGAACGTGAATTGGAACCTTAGAAGGAACCTAGGATGCTGCTGCATCCATAAAAACTCTACCCATACCAAATGACTATATGCTTGACATATAGTAAGTCCAAAAAGAACTTTCCTAAAGAAAATCTTTATTTGGACTTACTATCTCCCGCAGGGATGATAAATAGTTATATCAGATTTACTTACAGAATAAACACTTATTATAGTAACTTTCTAAAGCCTTTTCTTTTCGGCAAAGACTTTTGAAAGTTACTATATATTCAGGAAACAGTTTTCAAGCAATAGTTACAATTGCTCCTGGATTTCCTGGTGGATTTTTTGGTCGAGCGATTTCCAGTGCTGGAGATTTTAATGGTGATGGATTTATTGATCTGATTGTTGGAGCTTCGAGTGCCGCAGGAGCTGGTAAAGCTTTGGTAATTGGTGGTGGTTTATAAAGTTTTTAGCTTCTTTAGTAATTCGACGAGTATATTATTTCCCAAAAAATATTATTCAAGCCAACGAGAATGCTTAAAGGGAACGAAGAAATGCTATTAATGCTTTACGATCAGACTTTGCGAGGTTTTTAAAATTCTTCCGAGATTTATTCCCTTCGCCAGCATGCCATAGTATTGCTTCTTCAATACTACGAGCTCTTCCGTCATGTAAAAAGTTTGCTTTTACATTTGATAAAGTTTCACTAAAACCAAGTCCCCAAAGTGGAGTTGTTCGCCATTCTGCACCACTTGCCTCAAACTCACTTCGTTTATCTGCAAGCCCAAGTCCCATGTTGTGTAAAAGTAGATCGGTAAATGGGTGAATTGTTTGGTTAGAGAGCTCAGAAAATTCATGCGTGCCGGTGACTAATGTCATCTTATGACAGTCTTCACAGCCGATGGTTACAAAAAGTCCTTTGCCTTTAATCACTTTTGGATCTGATTGGTTTGTTGCAGCAGGAACTCCAGCAATTTGTTGATAAACAGATAATCTATTTAGTTCATCCTGTGATAGTTCATCAGAATTATTTGACGTATTAAAGAGTATATTAGTAAGGCCGATATCATGAAATGCAGCAGCTGCAGATTGTTGCTCAAGAGTTGGATGACTTGATTTAAAACCAAATCTTCCTAATTTTTTTTGATTAGTTCTAATATCTGGGACGTACTGAGGTTTACCAGAAATCCCATCTCCGTTACTGTCAGATGGATCACTGAGTGCCAGAATTGTAGACTCTGGGATAGCTTCCAGTAGGCCAGGGCCAATTACAGGTGGAGCCATTCTTAGGGAAGGGCGTAACTTATGTGATTTATAGCCAGGTACTAGAAATGAGAGTTTTGGTTTACGAAGAGTATATGTTGTACCATCAGGATAACTTCCCTCAACGTCGGTCCATTGTAATTTAATATCAAATAATCTTTTGCCTTGAAGTTGATGATCTCGAAGCTGCTCTCCAATTCCAGGAACATCTTTAGGTGAACCATCCGAATTAAGTCCAGGTAAACTAATTTTAATGACCATTGGACTTCCGATACTAGAAGGTAGGAAGTTAACTCTGCCGCGTCCATTGTTTACATGACAGCTTCCGCAAGATACATGATTGAAGGTTGGTCCCAGACCCTCTGCTTTGTTAGCAAATTGGTGAAAGACAGCAAATCCGCTTAGTTGTAGTAAGCGATTTTCTTCAGATGCCACATTTGGAGCAGGTAATTGAATTGCATTTCTGCCAGTAAAAAGCGAAGTTACATCTCCTCCAAGTTGAGTGATGTCTTGAGCGAAAAGATTACTTGTAGCGCAGCCAACGATTATGAAGAATGAAATGTATCTCAATCGCCTAATAAGCATATACACATTCTAATCTTTATAGACTAATTACGCAAAAGAATGAGGGAGTTACTTCATCTTTATGTAGATATTTCGCAGTCAAATCTAAAAAAAGAGCTTAAATTGTAGATATTATGACTCTTATCTCGTGCTTCTCCGCATACAATTGATGCTTTCACAGAATAATTTTCATCGCTTTTATTATGAATTGAAATTAAATACTCGTAATGCGGACTGCAACTAAGATCGCAGCGATGATAAAGATCTTTACCCTCGGTGCCCTTTCCTTGAGTAAGGTCACCAATCCAGCTCATCAGGCTTTCAATGGAGTTAATTGATGTCATTGTGTATTGAATCGGAGTTATTTCGGTAAGTTTTTTTTGATTCAGACAGTAAGGCTTGTCTTCATACTCAGATTGAAATCTTTCAGGGCTAGATTTAAAATAAATATTAGGGGTTCTATTTAGAGTGCAGCCTATTGGACATTTTAGTTTTGGAACTTGAATTGAATTCATTTTTTCTTTTGCTTTTTGAAATATCTTTTCTGACTCAAAGCTTACTGAACCAGATCTATTCCAGAAGTTAGCAAAAAACCCAGCTGTTGCTTTTTGAGATTCAAAAGGAATATAAACATGATTTTTTGAGCAGATATTTTCATCAAAAGCAGCAAGCGTAAGTCCAGGTAGGGTTAAATAAAAAAAAATAAGTTTTAATAAGTTTTTGAAAATCGAGTAGATAGTTTTAAAGGACATTTTGTAACTTGTCAGATTTATTAGTCGAACTGTATTGTATGGCATGGCCAAAAATATAGGTGCATAAAGGCACTCCCAAGACCAATCCCCAAATACCAAATAACTTTCCAGCAACAGTGAGTATTATCAATACAATAACGGGATTTAAATGGAGATGTTTGCCATAAATTTTGGGGTTCAATATATAGGCTTCAATCATATGAATCAAAACAATATATCCGGCGGCAAATAGTGCCAGACTCCAGCCCCCTTCTTGTAAGGAGACAAGGCAGATAGGGATTGAACTAATAAAAACTCCAGCTACAGGAATAAAACTGGCAAGAAAAACAACTAAAGAGAGAAATACAACTTTTCCATGCAGGCCCATAAGATAAAGGCCTATAGAGGTAAGAACTGTGTTTAGAAGCGCGATCATTAATTGAGCTTCTAGAGCTTTACCCATGACAACTCCAAAGCTCCTCAGACTTTCAGCAACTTCGTTGTATATAAATTGTAATTTTGTTTTAGATAATTTACGGACAGATTCAGTTAGTTGAGGAAGATCGAGGACAATTAAATAAGAAAAAAGAAGCGAAAGTAGAAAAGCAGATGTTACAGCAAGTAGAGTTGATCCAATATTTTTTGTTGCATTTAATATATAGCCCAGATTTTCTTCTGTTTTACCTTGATCTTGAAAGAACTTTTGAAAAATCATTTCAGAAGGTTTTTCTTCACCAGTAAGCAGTTGTGCTGGAAGAAAAGATTCTTTAAGCCATGGATGCTCTTCGCTTAGGACGATCAGTTCTTGATCGATAGATTGTAAATATGAAGGAAATTTTTCGGCAAATGAGCGAGCCTCGTCTTTAATTTTTGGGGCTATAAAAGTTCCAAGCAGGCCAATCAAGCCCACTAAAAGAAGGGCACATAAAGTTGCTCGCAAAGATCTACTTTTAATTTTATCTTGAAGATAATTTACCATTCGCGCTTGAATATATGCGAATATAAAAGTCAAAAAGATTAGAAGAAAAAAAGAACGCAGAGCAAAAAGTACTGCAAAGAGTACTCCCCACACAAATATTCGACTAATAATTCCAAGAAGGTTCTCAATTTTAGGACGCGTTTTTTGGTTCACACAAAGAAAATGCCACAGCTTTATTAATCACACCAGTTCTTCTGATTGGGGATGCAATATTTGTAACTTATGACTTTATTTTGCTCTCAAGGGAGATATGATAGAGCTAATGAAGATTGTGATGCCAAGCCATGTATGGGTAATTTTATAAATGAGAATTTTCAGTGAGTAGAGTTGTTCATTGTGAAGATGCTGTCGGATGGCTTGAATCTAGTCCTATTCTTACTGGATGCTCACTTATAGGTTCACTGCCAGATATTTCAGAATTCCCAAGTTATACGATCAATCAATGGAATGACTGGTTTATTAGAGCTGCATCTTTAATTATCTCAAAAACACCCGATGATGGAGTTGCGGTTTTTTATCAATCGGATATCAAGCTTAAAGGTGTTTGGATTGAGAAAGGATATCTTTGTCAAAAAGCCGCTGAGTCTTCGGGACATCATCTCTTATGGCATAAAATTGCATGTAGGGCTCAGCCTGGACACACTACTTTTGGAAGACCAGGGTATTCTCATATTTTGTGCTTTAGCAAAAATCTCAGAGTAGATCTTCGCAAGTCGAGTGCCGATGTTATTCCCGATATAGGCGATAAAATTTGGGCCAGAGGAATGGGAATTAATGCTTGTTTAATGATCGCAAAGTTTATTGCTGAGCAAACTAGTAGTACTACAATTGTAAATCCATTTTGTGGACATGGAAGTATGCTGGCAGCAGCAAATGTTTTCAATCTCTCTGCCGTTGGAATTGAGAGAAGTCCAAAGAGATCTGAAATTGCTAGAGAATTAAAGATTAATTTAGAAAAAAAGTGTTGGGAACCTAATAATATGTTAGTTTTGGGAGCGTAAATCACTACTTCTTTCTATAATTTGGAACTTTATGTATCGAAATCAGACTTTCTCCGGAATCTATCCAGCGATTATAACCCCCTTTTCCAAAGATGGGACTAGTATCTGTTGGGAATCGCTTGAGAGGCTATTAAAATATCAAGTAAAATCAAAAGTTGATGGAGTTGTAGTTTGTGGATCTACTGGAGAGGCTCAAACTTTATCCGATCAAGAATTTTATAATATTATTGAGAGTGTACTGAAATTTAAAAGTAAAGATTTCAAAGTTATTGCAGGCGTTGGTTCCAACGATACAAAGAAGGCTTGTCAACTTGCCAGATGGTGCAAGGAAAGTGGAACTGATGCAATCTTATTAGTCACCCCATTTTATAATAAACCTACTCAAGCTGGTTTAGTTGCCCATGTTGATCAGGTAAAACAACAGGCTGATATTCCAATTATTGCTTACAATGTCCCAGGTCGTACGGGTGTTAATCTCTTGCCCCAAACTGTTGCAAAAATGGTGGAGATGAATTTAATTGTGGGCATAAAAGAGGCTTCTGGTTCTATGGATCAGATTTTAGATATCATTTCCTTAGTTGGAGATAAGGTGGCAGTCCTTGCTGGAGATGAATCATTGCTCTGCTGCACCTTGGTATCTGGAGGGCATGGAGGAATTTCTGCTACAGGAAATCTGATTCCAGAGTTGCTTGTTAGTATTATGAACGCAGCTAAAGATAATGATTGGGAAACAGCACGCAAAGTTCAATTAGAAGCTCTGCCGCTAATTAGAGCCTGTTTCATGGAAACAAATCCAATTCCTTTAAAAGCCGCAATGAATTTAAAGGGAATTATTCAACACGATACTCTTAGGTTGCCTCTAACTTCCCCACAAGAAGTAACAAGGGAACGGTTTAGAACTTTATTAGATCTCTAAGACTCATATGCGTATAGCTTTGATCGGTGCAATGGGACGGATGGGTCAGGAAGTTATTCGTATTCTTCCAGAGTATGGAAACTTGACGCTTGCAGCGGCGGTTGAGCATAAAAATCACCCTAAAATATCTACAGAAGTTTCTTGCGGAGTTTTCTTAATTAATGATTTGCACTCGGCTCTCTTAAAAACAGATGTTATTTTGGATTTTTCATTGGCAGAGACGCTACCTTCATTAATCGAAGCACTTAAGGAACAACCAAAACCTACTTTAATTTGTAGTACCGGCCATAATGAATCAGTTCTTAAGGATCTGCAAAACTTGTCAAAAAAAATACCAATCGGGCTTTGCAGCAATACCTCATTGGGGATCTATTGTTTACAAGAGATCTCAATTCTTGCTAAGAAAATATTAGGATCTGATTTTGATGTAACTATTCACGATCTACATCATAATTTAAAAAAAGATGCACCATCTGGCACTGCCTTGTCATTAGCTTCGTCTATCAAGAAGGAGAGTGCTGATGATCAAGTCATATCAATTACAAGTCAAAGAGCTGGCGATGTTATTGGAGAACATACTGTTTCCTACTTTGGTTCCTCTGAAAGAATTGAAATTACACATCGGGCAAGTAGTAGATCTTTATTTGCAAGAGGAGCTTTGAAGCTTCTGAATATTATTTCATCTTGTCAACCAGGACTTTATAATGCAAGTCAACTATATTCAAAAGCCGTCAAAGAAATTAACTCCTAAATTTCATGAATTATATAAAAATAACTTTTAAAAATTATTAATTAAAATTGTTCATGAATGGTTATTGCTTGGAAACGATAAAATCTCAGCGGAATTAGATCCAAGCAGTGTGGGATTCAAACATATAAAAACAGATCCTTCTTGGAGAGTCTGGACGGATGACTACACAAGCCCTTTGTCTGCTTTAATCTTCTTCATTGGTAAAACCTTATAAATTTAGAGGAAAATTTTTATGGTTAATGTATATAAGGAGTGAGATAATTCGGAAGAGAAATCATAAATTCTTTCACTCACTATAGACCTGAGTCCTATTTTAAGACTATTTTAATACTCTATGTACCTAGAAAACTCTTCAAATTTATATTCTGTAAATACTGAAACTAACCTATCTGGTTTTTCTCAAGAGATTGATAATTTAAGAGAAGAAGTAGTTTCTTCTCTTTCTCAGAGTGATTTTAAGCATCTCCTCAAAATCGAATGGTTTGGAAGAATTTCAACTTTAATTGGTATAGGGACTGCATGGATTTTCCCAAATCCAATTACCGCTTTTTTAATAAGTTTGGGTCAATTTACTAGATGGCTCATGGCTCACCACATTTTGCATAAGGGCTATGATAAAGTTCCCGGTGTCCCAGCTCGCTATACAAGCTCCAATTTTGCTCGTGGCTGGAGAAGATATGTTGATTGGTTTGATTGGTTTGTGCCCGAAGCCTGGGATTATGAACATAATCAGCTACATCATTATCATACTGGTGAGAATGATGATCCTGATTTAGTCGAAAGACATCTTAGGTTTCTTAGAGAACTAAAAGTTCCGTATTTTATCAAATATATATTCGTTATCGTTGCATCGTTAACTTGGAAATATACATATTATGCTCCAAATACTATGAGTGTCATACATCCTTCTAGTAGAAAGAGATTAAAGAAGGAACATATTGCCTATATTACAATAAAAAATATTTTTCAGTTTTCAAATAAACACGTAAGAAAACTTTGGTTAGATTGTTACCTGCCTTATGCAACTTATCGTTTCGTTTTAATACCGCTTTTATTTTTGCCGTTAGGTAAAACAGCAGTATTATATGCTTTTATTAATATGCTCCTAGCTGAATGTATAACCAACATGCATTCATTTCTAGTTATTGGACCTAACCATACAGCTGAGGATCTTTATCGCTATGATTTTCATTATGAAAATAAAGATCAATTTTATGTAACTCAGATAATGGGATCTGCAAATTATAATTGCGGTGATGAATTCACTGATTACATGAGTATTTGGCTAAATTATCAGATTGAACATCATCTTTTCCCAGATTTACCAATGAGTAAATATAGGGAAATACAGCCAAAAGTTAAAGCTTTGTGTGCCAAGTATAAAATCCCTTACCGTCAAGAAAGTATTTTTAAAAGGTTTGGTAAAATGCTGGATGTAACAGTTGGGAAAGCGAAAATGCCTGAATTAAGAATATTCTCAAAAGTTCTTTAGGAAAAATTAAAGTGGAGTCAGTCAGTAAAGTCTTTTGTCGACTCTGCAATGGGGATCAGGTTAATTTGCAATTCAGTTCTTCAAATCGAGAATTCTACGAATGTGCACAGTGTGATTTATTGTTTGTAAACTCCAGTAATTTTCTTACACCTGACGAAGAGAAGAAAAGATATGATTATCACGAAAATGATCCTCAGAATGCTGATTATCGAACATTTCTCTCTAAGTTAAAGAACGCTCTTTTACCAAAACTCTCTGTTGGTATGAAGGGATTAGATTTTGGATCTGGAATTTCTGATGCGATGGCAAGATTGTTTGCAGAAGAAGGTTATGCAATGGATCTTTATGATCCATTTTTTGGGCCTGATCTATTAAAGCCAAATAAAACATACGATTTTATAACTTGTTGTGAAGTAGCTGAGCATTTTAAAGAACCTAAAAAAGAGATTGAATTAATTAATTCACTCCTGAATAAAACATCTTGGCTAGGTGTAATGACAACTCTTAGAGATGATTATCGGGGTGATTCTTCCTGGTGGTATCTCCGAGATCCTACTCATGTATGTTTTTATACTCGACGGACATTTAGATGGATCGGAGAGCATTGGGGATTGAAAGTAGAATTTAACTCAGGGAATATTGTCTTGTTAGCAAAGACTGACATAATGTAATTCCATAGTTTTTATATTCTGATCTAAATGGCTACAAATTTTAACTTCAATCTTGAATACAAATCACAAAATGCTCGTGCTGGTAGAATAAGAACTGTCCATGCCGAGATAGAAACTCCAGTATTCATGCCAGTTGGAACATTTGCAGCAATTCGCAATCAAAGTTTCGATCTCATAAATTCAATTGGATATAAAATTGTATTAGCGAACACATATCATTTGCTGCTTCGTCCAGGTGTAGAGGTGTTTGAAAAATTTTCTGGTATTCATCGCTTTATGCAGTGGTCTGGAGCTGTATTAACTGATTCGGGCGGTTTTCAAATATTCTCTTTGCCGTATCTTCGTAAAATGACTGAAGAAGGTGCAAATTTTAAAAGTTATGTTGAAGGTAAAAATGTTTTACTAACACCTGAAAGTAGCATAGCAACTCAACGCGCAATCAATAGCGATATTATGATGGTGCTTGATCAATGTGTGCCATCTACCTCTGATCATGCTACGGCAAAAGAGGCAATGGAGCTTACCCATCGCTGGGCAATGAGATCGTTAAAGGCAAGAGGCGATTCTGAACAAGCACTTTTTGCAATTACTCAAGGAGCTTTGCATAAAGATTTAAGGCGACAGAGTGCTGAAGTACTTTGTGCTGAACAATTTGATGGATTCGCAATAGGTGGATTAGCTGTAGGTGAGAGTAAAGACGAGAGAGAAGAGTGTTCAGAATATGCTGTTGCTCTTCTACCACAAGATAAGCCCCGATATCTTATGGGTGTAGGCACTCCAATCGATTTATTAGAAGCTGTTAAGCGTGGCGTTGATATGTTTGATTGTATAATACCAACTGCTTTAGCAGTCCAAGGGGTAGCCTACAGTTCGCGAGGCAAAATTAATTTACGACGTGGTGTATATAAATTTGCCGATCAACTACTCGATCCTAACTGTACTTGTAATACCTGTTCTAAATATAGCAGAGCTTACTTACATCATCTTACCAAAACAGAAGAACCATTAGGTGCTCAACTCATTGGTGCACATAATCTTCATTTCTATTTCAATCTTATGAGTACAATGCGAAAACATATCATCTCAGATACGTTTTCCTCCTTTTATAAATCACAAAAAGATATTTTAGGAGTTGAGGATCTAGATAATCCTCCAAATCCACCAAATGTTAATCCACCTCGAAGTTTGAGTTTGGGACGATTTCAAGTTTTATCTCGTGGAGATTATTCTTCAATTATTGATTCCATCTCCAGCGAAGTCATGCATTCGGTTAATGATCCGATTGTTGAAGCACGCACTTTGTATGTTGATCAAAGTGATCTGACAGGGAGAGTTAATACTAATGTTTCAGATCCTTTAGTAATCTGGGATGTTGGTTTAGGTGCTGCATTTAACGCCATGGGGGCTATTCGTGCAATCGAATATGCATATAAAAATGAGGCTAAAAGAGCCGTCAAAATTATCAGTTTCGAATCAGATCTTGATGCGCTTAGATTAGTCCTAAAAAATCATCCTAAATTTAATCACGTTCATCATCCCGCACCTTATGCACTTTTAGAAAATGGAGAATGGCAGAATAAAGAGAATCCTCTTAGTTGGGAATTAAAATTAGGAGATTTCTTCGAGCACATTCATCAGAGTGTTTCTCCTGATTTAATTTTTTATGATCCATTTTCATATAAAACAAATCCAAAATTTTGGGGTATTGAAGGTTTGGGTCAAGTGTTTTCTAAGTGCTCTCATAAATCTACAATGCTAATTACATACACTGCATCTACTGCAATAAGAGCAGCTTTTCTAGCGACTGGTTTTTATGTTGCAAAAGGTGCTGCTTCGGGTCCAAAAGAAGATACGACTTTGGCCCTAACTCCTATGGCAGCAAAAGAATCAAGAGATCTATCTTTTTTGAGTTCCGATTGGATAGCTCGCTTTTCTCGAAGCGATTCACGTTATCCGCTAGATCTTAAAGAAGAGGAGAAGGAAGGTTTCCAAAATAAAATTTTTGATCATCCACAATTTAAAAAGGGGGACGGAGCCAAATTAATTTAATTGACTGTCCTTTTCTTTTTGTCCTTATTTTTCACTCAACTGCATATTGAATCGAAACGACAGCCTTTACGCTTTTACGGATTGAGGTGGTGTCGTTCTCCCCATAATCTGAAACCGAAGTTGAATGCTCGGGAGTAATTTGAAAAACTCCCTGTTGCGCGCTGCGGAGTGCTCCAACTTTATTATTACTGCTCTGGGCTAGTTTTTCTGCACGCGCTTTAGAATCACGACTTGCTTCTCCGAAGAGTTCAATTTTCAATTGATCAATTTTAGTAAAATAATACTCAGGTAGTTGAGAATTAAAATTTACATTATCTTTAATTAGATCTGTGGATTCACGAGAGAGTTTATCAATAAGACCAATATCAGATAGACGAATAGTTACAGTTTTAGTTAAATTATACCCCTCAATTATATTAGTAGGATCACCGTTTTTATTTATTTTAAATGTTGGATAAGTAGAAATCGAAGAAAGCCAAAACATATCCTTTTTCACATTAGCTTTTTCAAGATAGCTAAAAACTTTAGTGCGATCGATTTCAATTTGAGTGTAGGCAGCCACAAGCGTCGGTCTAGTTACAGAAAAAGTTCCGCACCAAATTCCAAGATCCGAATCTACTATTTTTTCAGCATACCCTTTTACAGAAAATGTTTGATTGGAATGTTTTCAATATTTTAGTTGTTGAAATATATTAGTATGACCAGATTAGTTTATTTGCCAAAAGATTTTTGGTTCTAGTGCCTTTTCGTAGAGTGTCTGATTGTGCTGAATTGAAACGGTTATTCGTATCGAGTTGACTTTATTGTGTCAAGATTTACTTGCCAAACAAACGGTAGATCTACTAGTACAGATAAAAAATATAATTTTTTAGATATGATATTTTAAGAAGTTTCGAGAACAGAAAAAAGTGATAACCCATATAAAAACTGTGGGTAAAAAAACAGAGGAATTAGGATTCCCGATCAGTCGAACAGGCTGGGGACCTGGAACAACCGAAAGGGAATCCTAACCTGACCACTATCTCGCTCCTCGCAAAGACTAGTCATGCAATCTCTAGATGTAGATTATCGTGGTACTACACGGTACTGAGCCCATGCAAACGACGATACAGTGAAGTCCAAAAAGTTTGCCTCTCGGATTTCTAAGCTAGGTTGATTAGCACCTCCTGGACAATTTTAGTTTCTGTGGCGCGCACAAAAACTAGTCATGTGTAAGAGGATGCCCCTTTTAGCAATTATGAAATTGAGGACAGTCTGGATGCTTCACGTGCCGATGCCGGTAGCCAAATCAGAGACGATTGCTCATCTTGTTCAAGCGTTCCTCCACAAGGGACTGAGGGAATTTCTCAGGACACTTTTCTAACACTTAGCTGAGAAGAATGAATTGAATGGCTCAGATAAAGATTACAAAAGTGGCCTAAGAAAATAATAAAACCTTAACACTTTTTCTGTTTCTCGATTGATATTTAGACTTTTATAAAGAAAAGATCTGGATATCAATCAAGAAACAATTCAGAACTACAAATATTAAATTATTGAAAGAGCAAAGGAGATAAGGAAAGATACAATAGATCGACTTTGAATATCAAGGCTTGCAGGGATCTTAATTATTCTCACGAAGATAAATGTAAAGATCAGATATAGTTTTGCCAGGAGTTAAGTTTTTAAGGCCATAAGTCGAGTTTGAAGAAGAGGCTTCCGTGAATTGATACTGATAGATTCGCTTAATGCCAGGCACAAATTCGAGGAGAAATGGCCACATTGTACGAGCATATTCAAGCTGTTTGGTAGTTCCTTTTGCGCCAGACTCAGTAATCCAGATCGGTTTTTCAACTGAGTTAAGGAAATCACCTACTCCACCTAATAAAAGATTCTCAAGATGTGAGCCGTAGTAGTGAATGCTAAAAAAATCGGAGACAGTTAGAAGACCAGCATCTACAAGCTCTTGATTGTAATTGTATGTTTCAGGATAGTTTTGATTGATAGCAGTGGTTGCAGCATTGACAACCTGTTTTTTTTGGGCAACTTCTTTAATAGTGTCATAAGATAGAGCTAGCAGTTCTAAATAATTTTCTGGGGAATAGACAATATCAAGGGTAGAGTTATCAGGATTATTCTCATCGTTTGGCTCATTCCAAATTTGAAAAGCTTTGACTCGTTTCTTTTTAATATTTTTGTATCTATTAATAACTACCTTAACCCAACGCTCAACAAAGGTTTTTCTTGGATTATTATCGATCCAGTTGCTGCTGTCGCTCATCCAGCTTGGAACTTTGGTAAGGATGATCAAGACTTTCATGTGCTTTGGTATGGCATCAATAATGTCATCATAGAAACTAAAATCAGGTTGTGAGGAAGGAGTTGGTTGGACGTTGTCATCCCAGTTAAAAAGAACTCTGACAAAATTAATCCCGAGAGTATTTTTTACTTCAAGAAGTTGGTAGTTGATGGTTCCAAAACGGCTGTCATTGACGAATGCATTGACTCCCAATACGTTGAGTGGCACATTTTTTTCAGGAAGTATTCCTTCTAGGGTATTAGGTACGGCGGACGCAAATGAAGAGGTAAAAACTATAATAAGAAGAAGTATAAATTTCATTCTTCGTTATTATCGGCATAAAATCTGAATTACGCCAATTTTCATTTTTCTTCTAAGGTAGTGAGTACTAACTTAATGAGTTGTTCTCGAACAACACGATCCTGATTGCCACTATGGCAAAGAAATGGATCGTGATTAAATTGGGAGTTATTATTATCAATATCGATGCCAGGAACAGAAAAATTTACTGGTTCGCCACTTAGGTATGTACGCTGAATTCGTTTTTCTTTGGTTGCTGGATTTTGAACAATTTTATAGGCTTCTGTCCGTCCAAGAAGATCAACTGCAGATGGATAGAAAATTCCAGATAACATTGGAAATATTATCGGATCGAAATGAGCTAGGGTTAAAATTGGTGTAATAATTATAGAGCCAGGGCCTTGATATCCTAAGGTGGCATCGAAAGGTAAATCTAAAGTAATTAAGTTTTCAACTCGATTCCATTGAATTTTATTTGATATATCAGAATCTTTCTGTGCCATATGAGCCAGAAGCGAAAGAATAAAAGCACCAAGGCTATGGCCCATTAATATTATTTTCTCATCATTCAAAAGAGGGAAATCGCGCAAATTTTCATAGATTGAGTTGGCAACTTTAATGGCGGAATCTTCTACTGAGGCCGGAACGGAGTATTGCAAAGCATAAACATTCAGATCTAAACCAGGAAAGCGTAATTCAAGTTTAGAGACTAGGGCTCCCGTCCAGGCTGAAAAGGAAGTTGGCTCACCTTGTTGCCCAGCCCCATCCGCGACAAAAATCCGGGCTTTAATAGGAGTATTTAAGGAAGCATTATTTGGAATAATTTCATGATTCCAAGAATCTTTTAGTGTGATTGTATGGTTAGAAATTGGATCTACAGATTCATCCTCATCAAAATCAATATTATAAATTGCAGTTTTCGGAAATCTAAATTTTTTATCTTTCCAAAGGTCAGCTGTGATAAATGAGGATTCCGTAGAACTGAGACAAAGAGATACATATTTTTTTGGATCGTCTTTGCTAAATTGTCTAATAATAGCTGAAGCAAACTCTGCATTCTGATTTAGAAGAGCAAGATCTTGTTTGTCCTTTGCCAGAACTAAAATAAAATCTTTTGCTTCGAGAGTAGGATCTATAAGAGAAATTTCTGGATAATAAGCAATCTCTAATGATTCATTAGGAGAAGTGATTTTTGGAGTTGCGCAACCTCCAATCAAAGATAAGGATACTCCCAAAAGAAGTTCACGAGGAATGGAATAATCTGAGAGATTAAAAAATGAAGGGAGTAGATCTACTTCGAGAGTCTCGGCAGAATTGGCACTCTTAACTTCAGGGCCTTTCATAGTGAATATAGTTATCCCAATAAGGAATTTCCGAATACTTTGCTGTTGAAAACCTTCGGTTTAATTAATACCGTTAGTTGGGATAACTATTTATTATCCCTGCGGGGGATCGTAAGTCCAAATAAAGATTATCTTTTGGAAAGTTCTTTTTGGACTTACTATATGTATAAAGTTATTTTATCTCAAGTAATTTTTCTTTTGAATCAATATTAATCGATAAAAGTTCTTTGTTAATTTTTTTTAATAGTCCGGTTAATACTTTTCCTTCGCCAAATTCTAAAGCCAGTTCGGGAGTGTGATCCCGTATTGCATTTTCCATACATTCAACCCAGCGAACACGTCCGCAAACTTGATCTTTTAAGTTTTGACGAATCTGATTCGGATCTATAACTGGTTTTGCTGAAAAATTTGCATAAACTGGAAAAATACATGGCCTAATTGTCAAAGCATCTAAATCTTTTGCTAATGAATCTGCTGCTGGCTTCATTAGGGCACAATGAAAAGGGGCACTTACCTCCAATGGGATTATTTTCCCCCCATTTAATGCAACCTTAAAAGCATTAATTCCAACAACATCTCCCGCAACTACAACTTGGCCAGGAGCATTTATATTGGCTGCTTGAACTATCCCTTCTTTTACGGCTGATATTGCAGTTTCAATTTCTACTAGATCTTTTCCAAGAACCGCTACCATTAAGCCAGCACCCTTGGCCACAGCTTCCTGCATATAGCGGCCCCTCTTGTTTACAAGCATAACAGCATCTTCAAAAGTCAGTGATTGTGCTGCAACAAGAGCAGAGTATTCACCGAGACTATGACCAGCTGCGGCGAGAAGCGAAATTTTTTGAGGAGAAGTTTTAGCAATTTCGTAGCAAATGACACTTACAGTCAATATTGCTGGCTGTGCGATATCCGTACTAGTTAGATTTTCTGCTGGGCCAGAAAAACAGATCTTAGACAATTTGAAACCCAAAGTTTTATCAGCTAATTCAAAGTATTCTTTTGCAATTTCCGTAGAAGCCCAAAGCGATTGCCCCATACCAACTTTCTGTGAGCCTTGTCCTGGAAAAAGTCCTAAGAATTTTTTGAGATCGTTCATTCCTTCCCCTTTAATTTTGAGACTGTAAGAGTATGTAAGTTAATGAAACAATAAAAGTCTCATAGATAAAAATTCTATTACGAAGATCTCTTACAAATAACTAAGAAGAATTCGCAACAAAATGCTGTAATATAAACACCTTAGCACTTAAGAAGATTGTCTTAGTTGTCGATTATTTCTTAGTCGACATTCAAGATGTTTCTTTAATTCTGCCCCAAAGTAACTTTTTGTGATGTAGGTGTGGGTTCTTATTGGCCAAGTTTATCAGGGTCATTAGGAAAATGACGGTAGAGCAGTGACGATATGCTGCTCAACTTAGAGTTGTAGTTGTTGTAGGTTGTAAAGCTGTGGAAGTAGTTAGTGGTATCGAAGAGAGGGCTTCTGTTTTAGTAGTTGATGATAATCCACTTATCAGAAGTGTAGTTCAAAGTTTATTCCAATTAGAAAACTATCAAGTCAGTATTGCCAATAATGGCCAAGATGCGCTCGGCATACTTGCAACACAACAAGTTGATGTAATTGTTTGCGATGTAATGATGCCACGTATGGATGGTTATGAATTTTTTGATTCAGTTCGGGCAAACGATCAACTTTCTCATATTCCTTTTCTTTTCTTAACAGCACTTGATACTGATGATGAAGTTAAAAAGGGGAATCTTTCAGGTTGTGATGGATATTTAACAAAGCCATTTGATCCTGAAACACTGATTTCAACAGTTCATGGAAAAGTTTTAAGATCAAGGAACATAAAAAGATCGGTAGATCAAAATCATGAAAAATTTAGAAAAAGAGTATTGCATACTCTCTCCCATGAGTTTCGTACACCACTTGTAGCGATTAATACTGGCTCAGAAATGCTTCTTGATGATATTCAAAATTCAACAAAGGATCCAGAAGCTGCAAAAACCAAAAAATTAATCGAAGCCATATATAGAGGTGGTCAAAGACTAGAAAGGTTAGTTAATGACTTTATGCTTCTTCAACAAATTGAGGCTGGTGTAGCAAAAGGAATGTTCGAAAAACGATCACGAGATTGCTGTGTTGGTTCTATTCTCAATTGTTTTCTATCAAGTATTGATAGTGAGCTATCTGAAAATGAATTTATTGTAAATAAGACCCTTCTTTGCCCTGATAAGAAAATTAAAATATATGAGCCTCAAGTTGTTGAAATATTAAAACGTGTTGCTGAAAATTCTATTAAATTTTCTGAAAATATAAAACAACTCGATATCGCAGCATATTGTAATAATGAAGAAGTTATAATCTCAATTGGAGATTATGGAATTGGCTTTGATCCAGTAAAAATTAAAAATTCTATTAACGCATTTAGTCAGATAGATAGAGATAAGCTTGAACAACAAGGCGGTGGCTTAGGTTTGGCCATTGCTTCCAAATATGCTGAAATCAACGGAGCTTACTTGAGCTTTGAGCGACGAGAAAAAGGTGGAGCCGTAGTAAGCCTGCATTTACCATTAACCCATTGTCCTTCACACTAAGCAGTTGTTATAACAAGGTTGCTAATTTTTAAGAGCAACTCATGATAAAACTACGCTTAACGATCCTCTCCTTACTTACTTTCTTTTTTGTATCAATCAGTTGGGCACAGACTTCTGAATCTAGTAGTGCCCTTTCTTTATTAAGATCAAAAACAGTTAAACATACTTTGAAAAACGGTCTTCGTGTCATCATGTATCGTCGTGGGCAGGCTCCAGTTTTCTCTGGTGTGGTCTCAGTTCGAGTTGGTGGTGTTGATGAGAAAGAGGGACAGACCGGAATTTCGCACATGTTTGAGCATATGGCTTTTAAGGGTACTCCAGTATTAGGCACAACTGACCATGAAGCAGAAAAGACATTGTTAGTTCAACTTGAGAAGTTGGCAGACAATCGTAAAAAGGGTGCAGAAATATCAGCAAAGGATCAGGCAGAATGGGTAAAGATCCATGATGCTTTAAAGAAAATATGGAGCACAGATGATTTTACGAAAGAATATCGAGTCCGTGGAGGTGAGGGGCAGAATGCCACAACAGCAAAAGAACTTACTACATATATGGTTGATATGCCTCGTTCCGCATTTGAATTTTGGTGTTGGATTGAATCAGAAAGATTATTAAGGCCAGTATTAAGGCAGTTTTATCAAGAAAGAGATGTGGTGATGGAAGAACGCCGTATGCGCTATGACGATAGTCCAGATGGTAAACTTTACGAACTTTTACTAAGTACTGCTTACACACAACATCCTTATAGAAATCCTGTGATTGGATATCCTCAAGATATTAATAGTCTGACAGCTAGTGAGACTGATGAGTTTCGTCGAAAATATTATGTGCCTGGTAATATTGTTGTCTCAATTGTTGGTGATATTGATCTTGAAAAAGATTTAGCAACGATTGAAAAATATTTCGGCAAATTACAGGCTGGGACAATGCCAGCTAGAGTAAATATTGTTGAACCAGAACAAGAAGGTCAAAGAGAAGTTCGTTACAATACTGAAGCCGCGCCTCAAGCATATATAGCTTATAAAAAAGTAAATTACCCGCATCCAGACGATGCTCCGGTAAGTATTATGGCAGAAATGTTGTCTGGTTCCAGATCTTCTCCTCTTTATAAAGAACTCGTTGAGAAAAGAAGAATTTTAAGTTCGATTGGAAATGATGAAAGTCCCGGCACAGCTTATCCTAATCTTTTAATTTTTGCTGGAGTTGTAAAAACGCCATATTCGAATGATGAATTTATTAAGGCTTTTGATGAAGTCATTGCGAAGTTTCAAGCTGAACCTATCAATCAAGAACTTTTAGATATTACTAAACGTAGTATTGCCATGAATTATTTAGGACATTTGGAATCGAGTCAGGGATTGGCAATTGATTTTGCTTCATCTGAATTACTGCATGGCGGTTGGCAGGCAGCCATAGATTGGTATGAACAAGCAATGGCGGTGACTAAAGAAGATATTGCGCGAGTTGCTAAGATCTATCTTCGTCCTCAGGCTCGAACGATCGCTAGAGTAGAGTCTATAAATAGGGGGCAGTAAAAAATGAAAATTTATAAATTTCTTTTTGTTTCAATTCCATTTCTTATTATTTTAGGAATTCTTGCCAGCTGTTCTTCGACTGTTATGCAAACAGCCGAATCTTTTCCAAGTGAAACTGTAAACTTCAAGCCGCAGAAGGGAGAGGAATGGCAACTGCCAAATGGTCTAACTGTAATTTATAAAGAGGATAAAGAGCTTCCCTTGGTTTATGGAGGTTTATTTTTTCCTGGTGGCTCGTATTGGCAAAAAGGCAATGAGATGGGTTCCGTGGCTGCCATGGGTACAGCATTAAGAGAGGGAGGTGCTGGGAATAGAACTCCAGAGGAGCTTGATAAAGATTTAGATAAATTAGCTGCTGGTGTTGCCAGTTCTTTCGCTCAGGAATCCGGAAAAGTAAATTTTTCTTGTCTTGATAAAGATATTGATGCCGTTTTTGAAATATTTTCTGATGTCATACTTAGACCCAGATTTGATCAAAAAAAGCTTGAGCTTTGGAAAGGAAATACAATTGATTCTATAAAGCGAAGGATTGAAAATCCAGAAGAGGTTGTGCACATTTCTTTTATGCAAATCGCATATGGAAGCTCACCTTATGGTAGAGCATCTACCGTCAAAGACATTGAAATGTTAACTCGTGCAGATCTGATTAGAAAGCATAATGAGTTTGTTAAGCCGGGCAAAGCTATTTTGACTGTGGGTGGGAATATTTCCAAGGAAAAACTTTCTCAGCTTTTAAGCAGATATTTTAGTTCTTGGAAAGGCCAGCCAGTATTGCCCCCATTACCGGAAATCAATGAGGAACCAAAACCTGGAATTTATTTTGTAAAACTTCCGGTTACACAGGCTAATGTTATTATGGGGCAGTTAGGAGTTCCTCGCCTAACTTCTGACTATCCTTCAATTGATGCCTTTAACGAAATTTTTGGAAGTTCTGGCTTCGGACTCTCTCGATTATTTGCACGTATTCGGACGGAACTTGGACTTGCTTATAGTGTCTATGGCGGTGCTCGTTCCGGATTAGTAAGAGGTCTTAATGTAATGATGGTTCAGACTAAATCTGAAAGTGTAGATGTGGCTACCATAGAATCGATGAACATTTTAAAAGAGATGCAAACAACAGAAGTCCCTACTGACGAATTAGAAGAGGTACAGAGGTCTGTTGAAAATTCCTTTGTTTTTAATTATGCCTCAACAAGTCAGCTTCTGAATCGTCAAGCCTCAATCAAACTTTTAAATTATCCGAGTGATTTCGATGAGACCTACATTCCTAAAATTAGGGCAGTAACTCCAGCAAGTATTAAGGAAGTGGCTAATAAAAGATGGGAGTTATCGAAATTTGTTATTGTTGTCGTAGGAAACGAAGACGCGTATGATCGTTTAGCTAAGCGTTTGGAAAAAAATCCTGGGCCACTTGCAGGACTTTCACTGAAGACTTTTAAGTTTGATCAGAAGTTACTTTATTAGTTTATGATAATTAAAAATATCCTATATACTCTCTCACTTTTGCTTTTTGTCGGATGTCACTACCGTGCTGGCCCCGACAAGCAAGGTGGTGGCATGTTGCAAGGTGCCCTGACAGGTGCTGGAACCGGCGCAGTTACAGGAATTCAACTCTCTTCAACAACTGGTCCAGGAATGATGGTTGGAGCTGGAGTTGGTGGATTGGCTGGAGCTATTCAAGGAGCTATGGTTGATTCTTTGGAAGAAGAACAAAGGATTCTAACAAGAAGAATTATTAAGGAACGTGGCCTAGCCGAAGCTCATGCTCTTTTAGCAGAACATTATCAAAGACGCTTAGAGCTACATCCTACTCGTGATATTTATCCTGCTGATTATTTTTTCTTTGGTGATGAGGCGAAGTTAAAAAATGAATCAATAGTTCTTGTTGACGAAGTAGCTAGGCTAAATAAAGAACGCCTACCATTTTCTCGGATTGTCGTTACTGTATATTCTAAAGCTAAGAGTAAAGACGGTATTGAGGGTACTGAGTATGCCTATAGCTTAGGAGAGGAAAGGGCCAAAGCTATAGCAAATCGATTCATTCATACAGGTCTTTCCCCTCGTAGAATTGAGGCTAGGGCTATGGTTGTGGATTCTCCATTATTGATAGATCCTAAGGATGAAGATCCAACTCGATATAGCCAAGCTATTGAGATCACCCCAGTTGATCGATAGTTTTTCGGTTAGATAAGGTGAAACGATAGGAAATTTTTAACATCTTAATTAATACTAAGCATTTAGACGGAGAAATAAAATGAGCAAAGAAAAAGCTCCTAGATTGAAAAAAAGTGATGAGACCTTAATTCTTACTGAAGTTCCACCGGCTGATACTGACGTTAAAACAGTAGAGGATCTTAAAAAACTTCTCACTTCGATTCGTGACAGACTTGCTGAGGGGACTTGTCCGCCGGTATTTGCTCTTGGTACGTTAACGCATGTATTAGGAATCTCTCATATTTATCAGATACTAAACGAAGAGAATCGTGAGATTGCTAGATCTATCTGGTTTAGCCTTAAGCAAAAAGGCCTTCAGGTTAAAGCTCCACCATTGCTATTTGATAGTAATGAATCCGACAAAGATGGATTAGCCACGAGATAAATTTTAATAAGATTAATACATTCTTTAATACTTAATATAGAAAGTCCAAAAAGAACTTTACTAAAGAAGATCTTTATTTGGACTTACGATCCCGCGGAGGGATGATAAATAGTTCTCCCAACTAAATATTTTAAGTAAACCGAAGGTTTTCAATAGAAAAATATTCGGAAATTACTTATTGGGATAACTATAGTTGACTGGAAATTTTAATCTAAATCATCTTCGCCGGTATCAACTGGAGAAACTCCGTCATTGATGGCTCTTCTTAAAAGCTGGCTTGGTTTAAATTTAACAACTTTTCTAGCTCTAAGGGTAATGGTATCGCCAGTTTGAGGATTACGACCACGACGTGCAGGCTTTGATTTTACTTCAAAAGATCCAAATCCAGACAACATAACTTTGCTGTCTTTATCTAAACCTTCTTTAATAAGTTCAATATAATCTTCTACGATTTGTGAAGCTTTTTGTTTGTCGACGGGCAATTTCTCGTAGATTGCCTCAGCTAATTCCGCCTTTGTAACGCAGTGACGAGATTTGTTCATAGCTACCTTTTACTCTTTAAAAAAACTATGCCGACTCATCCGCTATACTGCTACGGACTCTACAATTCCTAACCCACAATTCGAGTCAAGACAAGAGTTTAGAAGAACGGCCGACCCTTTCTTCATAGCATAAGACGATACTTTGTGGGTTAATGGTTTCATAAAAAGTAGTGCTTATGCTAAGTTTCTTTAAATAATATTAGGTACTTATAAATTTTCCAATGAAATTAAACACTTATAAACTTTTAGATTCAGGTCAAAACGGGAAACTAGAGAAATTTGGGACACCCATAATTTCGCGACCTAGTAGTTTAGCTGTTTGGAAAAGAAGGCTTGGGGATAAAGAATGGGGCTCGGTTCAGGCACAGTTCGATCAAGAAGGTCAATGGAAGTCTAAATCTTGTCCTGAAGAATGGGTACTCGAAGAGAAGCATTTTAAACTTCATTTAAGATTGCAACAAAATGGTCAGATTGGTTTCTTTCCGGAACACGCTTCATATTTAGATAAAGTTCAGCAGAAGATCGAACAGTTTATACAAACTGGTAAAAAGCCATCCCTTTTGAATTTATTTGCATATACTGGAATGTGCTCCGTAGTTGCATCTAAGGCTGGAGCTACCGTATGTCATGTAGATTCTTCAAAAAGTTGTCTAGATTGGGCCAAGCAGAATTTTGATTTAAACCAGATAAATGAAATCCGCTTAATAAAAGAAGATGCCATCTCATTTCTTAAAAAAGAATTAAAACGGAACAACAAATACGATATCGTTGTTTTAGATCCTCCTGGATTCAGTCGCTTCAAAGAAGGGGATTGGAAATTAGTCGAGATAGTAGATGACTTAATAAAAAGTGTTCTTGGAGTTTTAACTCCAACTGGAGTGATGTTTTTTACTTTTCATGGAGCTGACTTAGGAGCAGAGACCCTTCGCAATATACTTTTGGATAATATTGGATATAAAACTGAGAAAATAGAAACCTCAAGTCTTTTTATTGAAGAGGCTGGATCGGGAAGGAGGATTCCTGCTGGAAATTTAGTAGTGTTAGACCTTAACAGATAGTGCAGACTGGTTTTATGGCCGAAAAGGCAAAAGCTAAACCAAAAAAATTCAGAAAAGTTTTAAAAGAAGAAAATTCTTCTACTTCATCTGATTCTTCTATAGATATTTCGAGTCAAGCAATCAAAGAAAGTATTAAGGCTGATCTTAAACAAGCAGAAATAACTGTTTCTCAAAATCTTAGCGCAGAAGATATAAAGCTTAATTGGAAAAATGCAAGAGAACTTGTTGAGAATTTTGATCCAGTCCCTTGGTATATTTGGAGACTATCAAATTTTGCATTAGGTGGAGCTGGCGAGATTCGGCCACATTATCACGGAATGATTTTTGCCCTTAAGAAATTATTAATTCGAGCTGCCAAAGATCCAGACATGGGTTCCGGATCCTCGTTAGATGTAGCAAATAGCGAAGATGTAAAAAAAGCAGTTCATTTTTTAAAGTCTGATGTCTTTGCTGCCGCAGCGATTGTGCATTCAGTTGGAAGAAAATTAAAACAGAAAGAGTTTGAGAAAATTTGGAAACCAATTCTAGAAGAAGCTTTATTACGGACTAGAATAGGTTTTATTCTAGGTAAGTTCGATCGAAAGTTTGGCCCGGGTCGTGGAATGTTGGCAGGTTTTGCCACCCGGGCTGGATTAGCAATACAAGTTGCAATGGGAACTTTTGATCAGGCACGTCATACAATTGAACGAATTGCAGAAGGGGATTCAATTCAAAAAATAGGCCGAGAGATTTATAATTCAGAACCTTTGCAAGTCAGTGCTATGTTGATGATTGCGGCAGGCATTGGTCGCGATGCTTCTTTAGGAATTATGGCAGCCGCAGCACCGGATTTAATTAAATTAGATGAAATTTCTGCCGAACAAAAAAAATGGCGCGCAGCATTATTAGTTATTGATAAAATTAGAACTGGTGATTTCATGGAGATTGCAGAGAATGAATGGGCTACTTTAGGAATATCAATGAATTCTGATTTAGATCCTATTAGAAATGAGATTCGACAAGTAACACGACGTGGTCATGGTTGGGGTTGGTTAGGAGAGTAAGTCTTTGCTTTGACTGTCTTTTTAGTGATCAAATCGAAATAGCTTTTTTTGCATCTTAAATAAAGTTAGGATGTTCACTTCTCTTAGTTGTTTATAGGAGGCAATCAATGCTTCAATCTTTATCTTTAGAAATACTTAATATTCATCTGACCGTAGTAAATAGATTTCTCAGAAAATCCCTGATAATTCTTATATTCGTGTTCATCTCTGGTTTTATCTATGCCAGCACCCTTTGGGCTTTTGATTTTCCTGGTCAGTCGTGCAACTCAACTGATATCTCACTATTTCAAACCGGAAAAGATGATGGTTTCTTTCATGACATTGCCCAATTGTTGATCTCAATTTTTGGTTATATTTTAAGATTAATGGTTCAAACATATTGCAAGTTCGCTAATATGTTGGGATTTAATTGCTAGAAATCATATTTCAAATCTTTTAAAAATCAGTTATTCTAATATTCCTTAGGACTTTTACTCCGAGATCTTTGAAATAATAAAATATAGTAAACCATCTATTTTGCTCTCTTGAGTGAGTTATTTTCTCAAGAGAGCAACTCAAATTTTTATAGGTTCTATGATCAATCGAAGGCTCTTGGAGGGATGTAAGTAATTACAGTTTTCCAAGAGCCTTCGATAAATCGTCCCCAAAAAAGGCTCAGGAGGAAAGAATGCCGGTGAAAACTTGGCCGAGAGGCGTCAAGTACATTGAGATCGGAGCCGAAGCAGATCCGATGGCGCTCTGTGTCGGTGAGACTCACTTCGTGGTTGCAACCTGTGCTGGAGAAGGCCCCAGCTCTGCGACCTTCTTCGTCTACTCCAAGGATCTCTCCGTATTGCAAGAACGCATCGCGGAGAGAGACAGGAGGGTTACTTTTTGGAAGCGTGAGGATTATCTTCAGATCCCTGCGGTTTACGAGCGAGAATTGACAGAAGTGCTCTCTCAGCTCGAAAATTGATCGTCAAATGGCCACAGCGTAAGAGGGTTTCCCGACTTCTCAACACGCTGTGGCCATTTTTCTTCTTTATCAAAAGAGTTTTAAGAAGGTTTTAAAGAATTGAGTTGCTCTACAGTGTTTTTCAAAAGTCTTTGCCGAATCACAAGATATGGCAATGGAGACTAAGTTGAATCTTGTTTCTTGTTAACCCTTCGGGTTAGCTATGATTTTTGAAAAATGAAAAACACTATTTATTATCCCTTCGGCGGATAGTAATGTAAAATTATCAAGATAGATTTATTTTTAAGGTTATGTAATCTTTAGGGAAATGTTTAACGTAATTGGACTTTTCTTTTTCTTATTTTCAATTTTCTTTGGTTCATTCCGACTCCCACGTAGTGAAAATATCTATATAGAGGTTACCTCCCTCAGATCAATTATTATTGGATTTGTTTTTATTCTACTGGGCTGGATCTTCCGTAAAAGCGATTTTAGACAACCAAAAGCAGCCATTGGATGGGCAGTGGCAATTATTATTTATTTCTTGAGCGATATTCCCTTTCGATCCTTTGGGTTTATGCAGCCAAATAATTATTCATTTGAATTACTTATTTCAGCGATTGCTGGATTGGCGTGCTTATTTATAGTGCCAAATATCGCCTCATACTTGATATGTTTTACGACAATTCTTGTCGGTATCGTAGGATTTTATTTTCAAACTGGAGGACAACTTATATTTTCTGATGATCATCCGAGCTTTCTTTTCCGTCTTTTACAGTTGAAAGAAAACTTTCCCATGTTGCCATTTTATAATCCTCTTTGGAATGCCGGAGTTGAGGCACGAGAATTCTTTCCATCAGGTTCTTTGAATGTCTTTTTTCTTTTCTTACCTTTTATATATGCCAGCAATCTGATTGAGCAATATAGTAACATAGTTGTCATAATAGTTTTTTTACTTTGCCCAATCTCTTTATTTACATCTTCTCGTCTTTTAGGTTTGAGCAGAAACGCTTCTTGCTGTTCGACCATCATTGGAACATTTTCTTCAATTTTATGGTTTCGTTGGGCTTTATCTTTTGGAACCTTAGGGTTTATTATTTCATCAATCATGCTACTGCCAGTGATTGGATTTGCTTGTAGTTTATTTAATGAAAATAAAAATAAGTATTTTGTTGGAATTGGATTATACTTAACATTTTCACTAATGATTTTTTGGAGTCTTTCTGCAATTTTTATCATTCCGATTTCAATACTGACTTTGCTAAATTGGAAAGAAATTCGATCTAAAGTTACGCTACTCCTTCTCTTAATTTTGTTAGCAGTAACTCATTTGCCATGGATGGTTGTTTTCGTTTCTGCTTCTAATGTTTTCAATTTTGTAAGTGCTGGCTCTTCTCAAGCACCTTCAATTAAAAAGTCTGAGCAGTTTGCTCATATCAAGCAAGCTGATTTTTCTAACAAGACAAGTGAAATAAATGTTATTCAAAAGTTTAGACATTCCTTTCAAGGCATTAATCCATTGATAATTTTATTTACATTGCCTGGGATTTTTCTAATAAAAAACCTTAAGGCAAAGTTGTTTATTGGATCAACAATTCTATGGCTTGGTCTTATCGGAGTTGTGGGGAATGCATTTAAGCCGCAACTTGAATTAGAAAGATTTTTAATTGTAGCCGGAATTTTAGCCTCGATTCCAGCGGGTGCTATGTGTGCTTTTTTGATTGAAGAAGCAAGAAAACCGAATGGGCTGATCCCAGGGTTTCTTGTATTATCATTTCTGGCTTATTCTCCTTACTGGATTTATAAAACTGTAACAAATAAAACTAGTGAAAAATATCATGTCGCAAATCATTTGGTTTGGGATTTAAAAAAAATCATTGAAGAGAGAAAATCTACGGGACGTGTAATGTTTGCTGGATTTACACTGCACGAGTTAAGTCACGGACACGTAGCTCCATTACCTGCTTTTACTGGTGCTCCTATAATTGCTTCTGGTTACCAACATGATCGTTGGCTCTATACTGATGTTATTCCAAAAAAATTTAGAGATAGAAAAGAAGAAGGGGTTCTAGAATATTTAAACCTAATGAATGTATCTACCATTATTACACATGATCATTACTGGAGATCTTGGTATGAAAAACGTCATAATAATTTTATTAAGATAGGAAAATCTGGCCGTTTTACAGTTTTTAAAAATTTAAACCCATCAAATTCTTATTTTCTGCAAGGTGTCGGTGAAATATCTTTGCAAAGTGGTTCTGCAATTCATGTTAAACTTAATACTTCCGATGCCGTTTTAAAATTTAATTACTATGATTTTTTACAAGCTCCCGGCTGCGAAATTAAACCCGAATATATTCACAATGATATTAAGTTCATTAAATTAACTAAGTGCTTAACTAATCAACTAATTGAGATTTCCTCTATATCTCCAAGGAAAAGGTTTTTCAGGTAAAATATTGCGGTTAAATAACTTCTAGGTTAGCCTAACTGCTTCTTATGAATAAATTTTTAGTGACAGGTGCTGCTGGATTCGTTGGAAGTAATCTTTCAGAGCAGTTGTGTAAATCTGGACATAAGGTGCGAGCATTGGTGCGCACTACTGAACAAGCTGAGAAGGTGACACGACTTGGTTGTGAAGCAGTGCTAGGAGATTTATTAAATCCGACTTCTCTTGAAAATGCATGCAAGGGAGTTGACGGAGTTTATCATATTGCTGCACTTTTTCGACAAGCCGGATTGCCAGCTTCTCAGTTCGCAGCAGTCAATGTTGACGGTACAAAAAATATTTTAGATGCAGCTATTAAATGCGGTGTAAAGAGATTTATCCACTGCTCTACTGTTGGGGTTCATGGACATATCGCTTCTCCTCCCGCAAATGAAGAGACTCCTTATAATCCAGGAGATGCTTATCAGGAAAGTAAGTGCACAGCTGAAAAAATGGTCCAGAACTATCTAGATGAAGGAAAAATTTCAGGTTTGATAATTCGCCCAGCCATGATTTATGGTCCACACGATCAAAGAACATTGAAGCTTTTTAAAATGCTTTCCATGAATCGCTTTTTCTATGTTGGTCAAGGTAATGCATTAGTTCATTTCGTTGATGTGCGCGATTTAGCTCGAGCCTTTATGACTGCAATGGATCGATCAGATATAAATGCTGAAAGTTTTATTATTGCCGGCGAGTCATCTCTGCGTTTAAATATGCTGGTCTCCATAATTTGCAATATGATGGGTGTAGCTGAACCGTTTTTACATTTGCCTGCTAAGCCGATTCAGCTTCTTGGTTCTTTATGTGAAATCATCTGTACTCCGTTTAAAATCAATCCTCCTATTTATCGAAGACGTGTTGATTTTTTTACAAAAGATCGAAATTTTAACTGTGCAAAAGCTGCCAAAATGCTTTCGTTTCGTCCACGTATGAGCCTTACTCAAGAACTGATGGATATAATTCAATCGTATATTAACGATAATTCTATCCGTTCAGATTCTTCCAAATTTCCTGTAGTTATAGACCGTGATCTAAATGGCAAAATTAAATTTTGGCATGATGATACTAACAATGTATATGGTTGGAGTAAGGAGCAGGCCGTAGGCCATGTTTCCCATTCTCTCTTTGGAACTGATTTTCCTGATAAATTAGAAGTGATTAATACCAGCTTAAATTTATCTCAGCGTTGGCATGGGAAACTTAAACATAACACTCGTTATGGAAAGAGAATTGAAGTTAATAGTAATTGGTTTTTGATAAACAGTACTTTTAGTAGTGCTCCATATGTCTTAGAACTAAACCGTGTTGCAGCGAGTTCAAAGTTTGTTAATGGCATTTCAAATAAAGTCGCAGGGGCTTTTAATGGAGCTTATACAGCCGATGTTTTATGTGCCTTAGAAAGCATCTCTCCAATGGGTTTTGCGAGAAATATCAGTTAGAAACTTTCCAAATATATTTTTTTATTTTGCTTGGTATCTAGCTTTTATCGGTGTTGTATCTTCTTCTTTTGCGTACTCAATTTTTGAGATTCCTTCAAAAGTGCAACCAGCGGCTTTCGAGATCATTTCATCCATATACATTAGATCAGGTCGAATATGAGGAGCTACTATGAGATATAATTGACTACGATCAATCTGACTTTTCTCCATTTCAACTTTCGCTGTACCATACCAAATAGTAATTCCAGCATCTGCATCAATAATTTTAGTATGAACAGTTAGAGTATTAACTCCTCGCATCGGTTCAACTAGACCTATCAATACTAGATCGTATCCAGCTTCTCTGGCTTGTGCAATTGATCCAAAATTTCCAGCATAGAATTCATTTTTTTTACCCGGCCAATCTTCTCTCTCGAAAACTTCAACTATTGGCATTGCCTGATTTGTCAAAAACTCGGCATGCATCTTCCAAGCAAGCTCACGTCCCAAGCCCTGATTTTCTCCGTTAGACCAGGAAAGATTTGCCGGGGTAGAGAAAGGAATGATAGCCATTCGAACAGGTGCTTTCGAATCAAATCGAGAACTTATGTACTCTTCAAGATCATTATTCAAGTAAGCACGCAAATTGCACGTCTCAGTGTGTCTCTGTGTAGTTGTACATCCACTTAGTAATAAAAGGGTGGCAGTAAGAGTCAAAAAACTGACAGAGAAGAATGAATTTTTGAAAAGATACTTCATTTTAGACCTTATAATATCGCAGAGTTAACCATGGAAGATAAAAATTGTGTTCATGCCATAAGAGATAACATACAAATTTTGGGCCAGCTGTTGCTTCTTGTTGCACTTATTATAATCGCATCTGGTTGCAGTAAGCGGTATGGTGATATGCCGACATTTATGCCAATTAATCTTGGCAATCCAGAAAATTACGGTGTTGGAACATTTAAAACTTCTTATATCGCAGACCAGATCGATTTTTACTATCGCGGCACATCTACCGGACCAATAGGTGTTACAACAATTGTTAACTTAAATGAACTTTATGGCACCTCAGCTTTTGGACGCGTTTTTTCTGAGCAAATGATTAGCGAACTTGTGATGCGTGGTTATGATGTAGTTGAATTACGCCAATCTGATGCTTTACAGTTTGTTTCTGATACTGGGGAATTCGTACTTTCGAGAGATCCTGGTACTGTGAGGAAATCATATGATTTAGCTGCTGTTTTAGCTGGAACATATGTAGCATCGGCGGACCGTGTTTATGTCAATGTCAGATTAATAGATCCATCAACATCAGTTATATTGTCAAGCGGCTCAGTAGAACTTGCAAAAACATATGAGGTTGCAAAGCTTTTACGTGGTGGCAGTATGCCATCAAGTCTAGAAAGAATTCCTGTGAAACATATGGCACAGCAAACTTATCCTTTGACATTATTTCAGGCTAAGTATGTTACTCCATATGATCAAGAAGAACTTGGATATGGATCTCAAAATAGAGGTGCTCAATCACCAAAAGTATTAGATTCTTGGGATATTTCTAAGAGAAATAATAAAGAGAGTAATGAGAAATCAGGATCCAGAACTCAAGTGGAGCCACCAGCAGCCTTGAAGTAACTTCCTTCGACTCACTACGTTCGCTCAGGACGGGGCTTTCGATAGGCATTTACGAATCTTCAAAAGTAAAAGGAACGATACGAGGTTTTCGGATTTCCTTTGCATCTGGCTTACTATCTAAGAGATGTTTTGTAAGATTTTCTTTAAACTGTTTGCTACATGCTGGAATGTTTTTGCCCTTATCTGAGAAACAGTCTGCAAAAACACCTCCTTCGGAGTTATGAAACATATAGATACCTCTTGCTTCGAACTCTTCAGGAAAGTATGCGGCTAATGAGATTAAAATTGTAATTATTGCGCAGAAAAGAGCGATGAGTCCGCCAATAGACATTAGGATTATCTGGCCACTAATTTGAAATTTTCCAATTCTAATCATCAAATTCTTTTAGAGAGTTCATATACCTATCGGAATGTGTTGACTTTAAGTTAAATACTTCAAACTTAAAAAAACCATGAAAATTAGTGTTTTGAGATACTTAGCTTTGTTAAGGGCCTATTGCGAAACTACCTCCGTTACGAGAAAAGAGAGATTTGAGCCGATACGAGGAAATCGAGAGAGAAAGCCGCAAGCATATCCACTGGGATATGTTGAGGATTTTCTCTCGAAGACTGACGAAGTCCCAGGCCAAAGATCTCTTTTTGCAGTAGGAGAGAGTTTCGCAACAGGCCCGTTATGGGAAGAAGCCTTTTTAAAGCAGCAGATCCCAGGGATTGCTTACTTCAATCTACTTTAAATGACTTAAAATTACCCTAGGCCAAATACTGTTCTTTTGTTAGCTTGGCTTTGAGTTGGGGGGAGAAGTTTTTTCTATATTAGAGTTTCTCCTAATTTAATATTAAGAAATTTTTACTAATCTTTTGAAAACATCATATTTTTGGGGAGTTGATTCCTCACAAGTTACTACGGTTATAATGCTATCTCCTACAGCAAGAGGGGAGCAGTATTCAATTTCTTCATATACTCCTTCGGGAGAAAAATATAAGGAACTAACTTTAGTAGTTAGCGATTCTACCGGTGCTTCACTAGAGCTTCAAAATATTCTCCGCGAGATTTTACCAGAATCAGGACTTCGACATGCCTCATTTAAAGTGGATTATCCTGATTCAGGCTATGTTACATCAAGATTAAATTGCACCAATAATTCTACAATTGCAGGAGAGCTTCGACAAGTCTCTACGAGCCAGCCGGCTTTTTATCCAAAAACATTTTCCCGAGGAGTTCGTTCCTATTTAGTTCTGGTGAATGTTTCTGAGCAACCTATTGAAGCAATCGTTAGAGTGGTGGCACAAAATCGTGCACCAGAGAAAAATTATGAGATAGCAGCAAATGCAACACTACTTATAAATCTTGAAGTTGATTTTGATGAAATTGCGGATATGAGCTTTAAGCAAAGAGTGCCCGCATATGTAAGGGCGCGCTGTAAACTCGAAAATGCAATGTGCGTAGGATTTTTTGAGCAGATTTTAGATGATAATATTTCTGTTTTCTCTATTGTAAATTAGTAATGAGGAATTAGTGAAGTCGGTTAAGTGGATAGCTTTTTCAAGTCAGGATCGCGGGACAGGCACCGTTGTTCATTTTTTACCTGCTACTCCAGGTGCAGCTACTCCATATCCAGTCGAACTTTCATTTACTATTTTTGGCAGAGGCATTGAAAAGAAAACTCTTGCAGTAGAGGGTGCGCGTTTGTTTCATCCAGATGGAGTAAAAATAGAATCTTTGTTTGGAATTCGGCCTTCAGATGGCGACTCAAGTTACGGGATCGAGATTGATGTTTTTTGTAGTCAAGCTAGGTCTGATGTTTCTGCCTCTCAATGTTTAATTGAATTTCCACTTAGAGAGGGCCCACTTAAGTTTTCTCCAACTCGAATAATCTTACAAGATGCCATTCAGAAAAATGAAGAAGACTTTATTGAGTATAAAGAAGAAAAAAGAAGATCTATTTTAATCAAAGATGCACTTCTATCTCCTTCAATTGTTATTGTGAATTCTTCAGCAAAAGATATGAGACCCGAAGTCTATTATTCTGAGATAAAGAATGATGAAGAAGTATTGCAAATGATCCCACTTGGTCAGGTAGCAGCTCAATCAGTTGTAGAGAGAAAATTAGATAGTGCTTTTTTTAATGATGTAAAACCTCAGGAGTTAAGCTGGGGACTTGTTAGATCTCGGTCAATAATGGCTGTCTCTAACTCAGAGAGTGGGGTATCTTACTCTGTAGTTTTTAGGGATACAAAAACTTCTAAAATAACTTCTGTACTTTCGTTGTGAAATTAGCATTATGAGACTTGGATTATTTAGCCCATATAGTATTTCAACAGCGGAATCGCCTGCCTTATGGCTTCTAGGCTCGGGCTTGCCTGAATTTGGTCACGAAATGTTACAGATCAAGTGCGACGGTTGTTTCTCAGTTTGCGATCGAGCCTTAAGCCCACAACAAGGGTTCGGCAGAAAATTCAGTGAATGCTTTGCATGTAGCAGGGATCAATCTTTTCTTTCTGAAAGACTAAATACTAAGATTCTAAAACTTTCATCTCTTTTAACTCCAGATGAATTGGTTTTATCAAAAAGATGGGCTCAGACATTTGAAATGTCCAACGTAAAAGATCTTGCTATCGAAGGTGAGAACCTTCTTTGGTTATGTAGATCCTCACTGAAAAATAGATTTGGAACGATTGAAGCTGCCTTGCGGATTCCCGAGATTGAAAATTCTTTAAGAGAGATGTTTCTTTCAACAATTAGAACAATTTCTGCAGCTAGGAAATTTTCTAGAACTTCAAATTGTGATTTGTTGCTTGTCTCAGGCAGAGACTTTTTAGCTGAATCATTTGCACTCGGTGCAAAGCTTGAAGAAATTCCAACAGCAAGATTTATTTGGGATCCAAAATCAAGTTTACTTAATATCGCCCATCCTTATAAGAATGAAGTTTTGACCCAAGATATCACTGGAATTGATCTACGATCGCTTCTTGGTAATCCACAAAATTGGCCTGAATCCGCCAATGAATTATTAAAAGAGATGATGCAGTTTTTAGAAATTCCATCTTCTCAGATGGTGTTGTTTGCTGCGAATTAAAGTCGGACTGATACCTGATTAATTAATCTAAGTTTCATCTCTAGCCAAAATAGCAACCTTTTAGTCCAAGAAAATTTAAAACTATCTATTCTTGATTTAGAGAAGGTGTTTATAATCTTTGGTGGAGAGCGGACTCCTAATTCGTTAGTGCTAGAGGAACTTAGCAAGATTATTTCTTTATTTGCCACAGTAGGCAGTGCAACTGATTTTCTTATCGGAATTACATTCATCAAAGCATCGATTGGACTTTGAGTCCCTGTTGGCCCACGTTCAAGAACATGTGTGTAAATCATAGTGGTTTTTACATCATTGTGACCCAATAGAGTCTGTACTGTTCGAATATCGGATCCGCGCTGTAGTAAATGAGTAGCAAAACTATGTCGGAAAGTATGGCAAGTGACTCGTTTAGTTAGGCTTGCAGCAAGTGCTGCTTTTCTAACATGAGTTTGCAGTACAGAATCATATAGATGATGCCTTCGCACAATTCCTGACCTTGGATCAATCGAACGTTGAGAAGAAGGGAAGACAAATTTCCAGATAAATTCTTTCTCAGCATTTGGATATTTTCTAGCTAATGCATACGTAAGCGGTCAAAATTTAACGTCCTATTTTGAAAGACATGAGTGATGTAAGGATCTGATTCTTTAAAAAAGAAGGAGTCAGATGGAAGATGAGTTAAGCA
>Ga0163144_10002681_pt1 | contig 40703 bp, 36 predicted proteins | sample OliLak19BULKMAT1_FD_123175 | JGI IMG/M metagenome (GOLD analysis project Ga0163144, IMG submission 123175) | Freshwater microbial mat bacterial communities from Lake Vanda, McMurdo Dry Valleys, Antarctica - Oligotrophic Lake LV.19.BULKMAT1 | ecosystem: Environmental > Aquatic > Freshwater >...
AACTCTACATACTCCAGCCAAAGATTGCCGCGAGTCATGTGATCGCAAAGCCGACCTGGAGTTGCCACAATCACTTGAGGACTGGTGATGAGCGCTCGCTCGTCGGTTTTTACGTCGGTGCCGCCGATGACTGCGACTGTGCGCACATCCAAAGGCAGACCAAAAATTTCCATCGTCTGCAAAGTTTGCAGAGCAATTTCACGAGTGGGGCAGAGAATGATTGCAAGAGTACCGCGACGACCCGCGAGCTTTTGAATCAACGGCAAACCAAAGGCAGCCGTTTTTCCAGAACCAGTACGTGCAGTGCCGAGAATGTCTTTTCCTTCAATCGCGGCAGGCAGCGCCTTTTGCTGAATCGGAGTGGGGGATGTAAATCCTTGTTTCTCTAACAGCGCGACTAGGGCATCTGATACGCCTAGCGCCTTCCAATCTGGAACTTCTACTTCTGCTTCTTGCACGTCACTTGTCTCTTCGTTCGATTGCACCTTGGTCATTACTCCCAATTTATCTTCAACTGGCGAATACCTTTAGCCAGTGGGTTCGTGACGGCGGCCAGACATGGCTCGATCTTTTTCACCTGCTCTGAATCCGCCAATTGTTCAGCGGGGTCTTTTAGCACGACACCCTTTTCGTCGGTCATTTTTAAATCTTCAAACAATACATCTACCTTGTTTTCAGAACTTTCCAAAACAAGCTTATAGGTAACAAACCGATTCTCGGCTTCCCGTTCGGGGCTAAGTACCTGGCATTTGCTCTTTGTTTTTAGGACAATTTTACCCTCGGGGGCAAGCTGCTCCATCGAAGTCCCCTCTAAAGGCAGTAGATTTTTGTCCATCCAACCAATCGCCCGCTGATACGCCGTACTGGCTTTTACCTTCGTTTGGAGCACAAAGCGCTTCTGCCGTTGGTCCCGCTCCGCCAAGGGCAGACCCGAGCAAGAGAGGATTCCAATCAGTACAAGTGCGTAAGTGATGGTTTTCATAGCACCATCTTAGCAAATTAGGCGGCGCTACAAGAAATTTTCGCCCCTAGCGGGTTCAAAAGAGGGGCTGGTGTGAGGGAGATAGCCTCCGGAACCGGCAATGCTGATGATGTTTTCGGGGGAAAGCCGGGATGGCAGCTGACGACAGGCGATGAGGATGCCGCAGAACTCTTTTTGCAGCTGCAACAGCGGAACGAGCTTTCGCCAGGTCTGTTCGTCCAAAACTCGAAACGGGTCGTCCAAAGCCAGAAACGGGCGATCCAGCAAAAGGGCCCGAATCAGCGCCAATCGAAAGCGCTCGCTCTGACCAAAGTCCGCAAGACCGCGTGGTAGTGGGGCGTGCAATCCGCCCATCGCCTTGATGCGCGGGAGCAGGCCCACTACTTCTAGGTGCTGCCAAAGTGTCGTGTCGCTGAGTCGTTGGGAATTTCCGAGGGTGAGATTTTCACGCACACTACCTTGAAAAATAAACGGGTTGGATTCGACGTAGGAGAATAGCTCTTTTGAAACAAAACTTTCTCCCGCGAAAGGCTCCGCGGCATTTCCTAGCGCATCTTGGAGTCTCAAGCCCGACCATTTCGCCGGTCGTAGTCCGCAGAGCGCTTCAAGAATGAGTGATTTGCCAGAGCCCGAAGATCCCAAAAGAATCGTGATCGCGCCGCGCTCTACTTCGATCTTCTTTTTAACCACGGCGTGTCGTCCGCTACCGCGCACGACACACGAATCAAACTCAAAACCCCAAACCATGCGATCTGGATAATTTACGGCCGAGCCAATGCAGGGGAGCTGGCGACTTTGAGCAAGCCTTGCGATGCGCTTAGCACTGCGAGCAAACTGCACTGTCTCTTCAAAAAGAAACCGTACATTGGATCCCACGGAGAAAATCAATAAGCACCACAGCGTGGAGAAAAACTGCCGGTCAAAACTTGTGGTCTCCAAGCTCTCCATGATCGACGCCCAAAGAAGCAGGCAAGTTATCGATGACAGGGCGTAGAAGAACATCGTGAGAGCAGATGCCTTCAGCGCGCGCGCAGACTGGGTTCGTCGCGCAGCCTGGTGCAAAACTTCATGGCGCCGAAGAATGAAGGGCACGCCAAAAAGCGATTGAACCGCACGCGCGCCTTCCAGCACATCGGCAAAAAGCTTGGACTCCTTGGGACTAAACGCTTTAGACCCGCGTAGGTGAGTGATGCGGCGACGGCCGATCCAAGTGAGCGATACACCCCACACTAAGAAAATACCGGCGGCTTTCATCGCCAATGCGGGACTAATCGAGACCCACAACAGCAGGGAAGTAAGGCAAGTTACCGCCGCAAAAATATATCGCGGCAGACGATCACTAAACCAATCTTCGATGACTAAAAGATCGCGGAGTATGCGTCGACGCTTCTCAGAGAACGAAACTACGTCAGGCATGCCCTCTAGCGTCTGCAAAATATTTCTTCGCAGCGAAGATGAAACTTCAAAGCGCAGTTTCTTCGACAAAAAAACTAGAGCCCCCTGTGCCATCGTCCACAGAAATAAAACTGCGACGGCTCGTCGGAAAAGCGACTCGTCTAAACTCGTCGCGGGAGAACGAAAATCCCAGTGCATCAGTGCCACAGGGGCCGCTGCGAAGAGCGCTATCAATCCAAACGCAGTGAGCCATAAAACCCTTTGCTCAAAAGCGATCAGAGCGAATCGTCGGATCGGCGAACCGGTAATGGAAGATGGGGTGCTCACACCTCTTGTAATAGCGAGAAACATGCCAAGGGCCTGTGCGGGCCTGCGCACTGCGCCACGGAAAATCTTGCACGTTTTCGGGGCCGTTATGCACCACTGGCGCCGATTCAACGGCTTTGGTGTTTTTGCCGATAAGTTAAAGAACTGGACACTTTATGCGATTAAAAAATGCCATCCTGAGTCGACTATTTGCCCAAAAGCAAACTGACCTGCGTTCCTATCCGCGCTTTGCACTCGTGCACGATCGGATTGGCTTTGTATTTTTGTCCGGCCATCCGCTGGGTCGAATTCGCGAACTATCGTACGGTGGTTTTTCGGTGGAGATCGATCCAAATCAGGAAGGTCTGCTCGCCAACGCAACGGAAGAAAAACGCGTAACAATCCAGTTGTTAGATGGGCGATTAGATTGTCTAGCAGTGCAGAGAAACGGCAACGATCGCTTTATCGGATTTGCGTTTCAGCACGAGACATTAAAGACCTACGAATTCTTAAGTCGTTATCTGCCATTCATGAAATTTGGTGCGGCTCTTCGCTATTTGATTCACAACGATCAAAAAGATTCTAAGAAGTTACCGTCGCTTTTAACAAACGACGAAGAAGTTCGGGCTAGCTTTGATATCGATGGCTACGACGATCACCAGATACCGCTCGCGACGATTGAAATGGGAGAGAACGGGTTCTTCTACAAGCTCACTCGCGAAGCCAATCGCGTTCAGACCTGGCACAGCATCGGACCCGGTGGAGTCAGTGGATCTTTGCGTTCCACGCCAACGGTGGACCCGATTGTTTTGCGCAAGGCGCTGAGTTTCCTAGTGGGTTATGCAGGGGCCGATTACCAAATCCCGGTGGGCAGGCTCATTCAAAATCTTCTAGACCTAGCGGATACAGAAAGCTTTTTGCCACCGTATCCGAAGCCCATACAAAGCAGGGTGTTCAATATTGAAACTGCGACTTCTCGTCGCAAAACGCCCACAAAGAAAACCGCTAAAAGCGCAGCAAAGCGGAACTCCAAGTAAAGCCACTCCCAAACGCCGCTAAACCCACTAGCATTCCCGGCTTCAACACACCCTTTGCCACTGCATCTCGCATGCCTAATGGAATCGTTGCGGCCGTGGTATTGCCGTAGTGCTGAATGGTATTAAAAACTTTCTCGCGCGGGATCTGTAATTGATCGGCCACCGCTTCGTTAATGCGCAGATTTGCCTGGTGAAAAAGAAATAGGTCGACGTCGGCAACGGTCACCTTACATTCCTTCAGCGTAGCAGTCAGACTCTCCGACATCCGACGAACTGCCGACGTGAAAACGCGTTTGCCATTCATCTGAGGGAAGTGATTTCCGTCGATCAGCATTTGCTCGTCGAGCCAATTGCCGCTGGGCATGCCCGTACCCGGCGCTGCCGCCCAAAGTTCTTCAGCATGCGCTCCATCCGCGTGCAGACGTGTACTCCAAATAAAACTCTGTTTGGCCGGATCGGTGACCTCGGTCGCTGATAAAATTACGGCCCCAGCCCCGTCGCCAAAAAGAACCGAAACGTCGCGACCTTTCGTCGTTAAATCCAAACCCTTTGAATGCACTTCCGCGCCGACAAGAAGAACAGTCTTGTACATACCTGTGCGAATAAACTGATCGGCAATCGAAAGCCCATAAAGAAAACCCGAGCACTGTTGCCGAATATCGAGCGCTGGAATTTCTGGTATTCCCAGTTTGCTTTGCAAGTAACAGCCACTTCCCGGGAAAACATGATCGGGACTGAGTGTCGCAAAAATAATCAGATCGATTTTGGATTTATCTAAGCCGGCGGATTTAAGTGCTGCTAGCGAAGCTTCGAGAGCTAAATCGCTCGTCGATTGTTCGGGTTTAACCCAGTGACGCTCTTTGATGCCAGTGCGTTGGACGATCCACTCGTCTGATGTTTCCATCCACTGCTTGAGATCATCATTCTTAATAACGCGATCAGGAACATAAGCTCCAACCCCGACGATGCGTGCGCATTTCATGGGAGTCATGATACGGAACTATTGGATTGAAAGCAAAAATCCGGGTTGTCCCAGGGTGGTCTTTTATTCAGCACACCCTGAACACGCGATAAAAACGGGGCTGCTCTTTCAGGAGCTCCCGTAGTTATAAAAATCTGACACGGTCCATGTGCAGTTAAGAGATCCAGTGCGCCCGGGTTTGCGACGAGCAGCCCGCCATCGACAAAACAGGCATCGTCTTTTTCTATTGCTAACAACGCCGTTTCATCTAAATCCGCAAAGACTTTAAGGCGGATTCCTCTCGACGCTGCAGAAACTTCCCAACTTCGACGCGTTAGGGAATCATCGTCGACTAAAACAAATGCGGTCGCTTTGGTTTGCTCCACAAACGGAATCTCGGTCAGAGTCGACTTCGCAACTACCGGCATGCCCCACCTCGCCGATGCCACGAGCACTCCAGGATCCTCAGGAAAAGACGTCACCAGATACCGTGGCCCGCGAACTCCCGCTTGCTGCAAAACTTCGGGGCCCGAAAACTCATTGGGCGCCAGCCTGAAATCGACGAGAAACACCCCATTCGTCCCGCTATGCCTTAAAACTTCTTCGAGCTCCACTTTCCCCGTGGCGAAATGAAGCGGACTCCTTCTACCTACTCGATCCTTCACACGCACATAGACTGTCGCGTCGTCATCTAAAACAATCACTGGCCGGCTAGCTGCCACTACTATGCGATCTGCGAAATCTGCGTCTGGAATCTTTCGCTGCAATATTAGATGCACTTCAATCCACTGGCGCGCACCGCGCATGACCACACGTGGCTGCGGCGCTGTCTGAAACACGGTTTGTAAATAGCGAGTGCCTAACCCGTGACTAGTTAGTTTTTTGCCGCCCAATTTGCCGTTATGCCAAATCCAAAGGTCGACTGCTTCTCCTCGAACCTTCCAACAGATTTCAACTAGCGGAGAATCTGCTTCGGCGGCTTCGATTGCGTTCTGCACTAAGATTACCAGCGCTCTGCGCACCACTTCGGGATCCAGTGCGACACAGGCGCTCCACTCAAGTGACTCTGGAAAAACTACTTGCAGCGTCGGCCGACGTTGACTCTCAGCTGCCCGACACTCAGCAACAGCTTGCAATACCGCGTGACCAAGATGCGCAAAGCCAGGGTTGCTATCTTGTCGTCGATATTTAGCCAAAAGATCTTCGGCAATCTGGTGCATCCGACGCACACATTCCGTAAACAATTCCCGATCGGCTTTTTCACGAAACTCAGTGCGCGGCAAGATGCTCCACAAAGCCGACACCGGACTGCGAATATCATGCGTGACTTGCAATGCTTGGTCGTAGAGAGCATCACGCGCCCGTTGCTTCTCCCGCTTTTTACGACTCCAAACCTCGACTCGCCAAAACAGCAAATGGGCAAACGCCGCACACGCGACCGCCCACAACAAAGCCCAAGGCAGCCACTGAGATGCTGGCACTTGTAGGTAAATCGTCGGTTGCACTCGACGAAGCGGCTGAGAAATCGAGAGGGCGCCTCCTGTGTCACTTCCCACGAGTGCCGCGGCACCGGCTCCTGGCTCCGCCTTATTCAAAACTTCGGCGATATTCACATAGGCTGCCAACACGCCGACTTGTTCGTCGTCTTGCTCTACCGGCAACGAAAACGCGACAAGCGAGGGCAGCGCAAACCATTCGGCCGTGAATCCGGCATTTATCGGCGGTTTCAAATGAGAGAGAAATTCCGGAGCTCCGGTAAAGAGCCCCGTTGGAGAGACGGTGTTCGAAAGCAACACGCCAGACTGATTGTCCCAAACTGCGAGAGCCGCGATCTGAGTCTCTCCGCGAATGCAGTGGTTCAACACTGCCTCTACCATCTGGCCGCTGCCAAAGCGTATGCCATTTTCAATCACGGTAGTTCGACTCAGAAGTCTGACGACTTTTTCTGTCGATAACAGTTCGGCTTCAAAGCGATGACTCAGAAAATTCAATCGGGTTCGCTGCAACGACGCCACCAATCCACCGGTCACTAACGCGCAGATCAGTGCAACCGACCACCGCATCCAAATAATCCACTTCGAGTTTTCAGACCTAGCGTCCATAGGGAAGGTGGGGCTCCTGTACTAGAGTGGAGGCGGAAAGAATTTCTTTCGGAATGCGCAGGCGCAATCTCTTGGCAGTGAGGGAATTAACCTGCAGATGCCCGGTTCTTTCGGTTTGCGGCGGAATTTGCGCAAGCGGCGTGCCTTTCAACCAGCGCGCAATCTGACTCACCGATGCGCGCGCCAACTGCTGCGGAGTCATTGCAACCGTAAGGAGCACTCCCATCTTAGGATGTATCGATGATAAACCCAGTGACGGAACGCTTAAGCCGTTTCGCATCCACTTTCCCATACGTTCGATGGGAACTTCCGTACCATGGTGGTCATGCACATCGTACGGAATCAGGATCCAAACCAAATCGGCTTTGCGCCGAATTCCACTTAAGTAGGCTTTCCAGTCCTGCCATTTTTCCGAACGAAAGGTATCGACGATCGAAAATGGCTCGCCGCCCAGGCGTTGATTCGCACTTTCCAAATCCCGCACCACGCCAGGTAATATAAAACCAGACGTCGCATTGAGACTGCTCACCACACTGATTCGGCGCGCTCGCGGCATCATCTGTTTGGCAGCTTGCAAGAGCTGCTCGACCGGGTAACGCTCGAGAACAATCGCCGAAGTATCCTTAACTGTGTTCCACCACGGAATGTCCGTAAGCTCGCGATTCACACCCAAGAAAAACGTGGGGAGTTTCAAATCGTGTACCGCGACGGCAAAAACATCCGCGGCCTCATCGTCGCAAATCACGACTGCCTTGGGCCGTACTTTGCGCAAAATTCCCAAGATGCGATCTTTTTCTTTTTCCGTTTCTTGCTCGGTCCTTCTTGCCCAATACTCTGCGTGAAAAATGACCGGCTCGAAATCCACGGTAATACCGAGATCTGTCGACGATTTCCTTAACGTCTCGTGGATGCCGTGAAACCATTCTCCAGGCGGGTAGCTATAAAGGACGGTTATCGCATCCGAATGCGCGAAGGCAGGTCTGCTAAAAAGCAAAATTACAAACAAGACCAGACGACTTGGGGACAACATTAAATCAGCTTCTCACTTACTTCCCCGGTAATTCTCCTCTAACAATCGCCTCCAACACAGTCCGCGTGGTGGACGTCAAAGACTCCACCGCCAAAGAAAAATTCTTTTCAAATTCATTTGCCGACGAAACAGTTTTGTCGACTAGGTTTGTAACTGACTTGATTGCAAAGAACGGCGTGCCCGTTAGATAGCAACTCCAAGCGATGCCTGCTGCTTCCATTTCCTTTAAGGTCGCTCCATTGCGGTGAATTTCTTCTAAATCGCGATCAGTAAAATCAAGCGAGCTGCCAGAGGAAACAATCCCGGTGGGCAAAGACAAGGTTTGCGCAAAAGCTTCGACATCTAGTCCAGGTAAATACCCGCGGCCATAATCTTCGTAGCCCGAAAGAGGAATGCGGTGATCGTGAAAGAAGAAGCGATCTTTACTGAGAAACACTCGCCCGACTTCCGCGCCTTTGTCCTTAAAGGCGCCGGCCGTTCCAAAATTAATCACCAAGTCTGGACTATAGGCGTGAATAGCGTCGTAAGTATTGAGCGCCGCCATTTCCAAACCTACATTCTCGTTCCCATAGCGACGATCTTTGCCATTAAGGCTCATGATCAATCGCGCCCCACCCAAATCCGTTTCAAAGCGAGAGAAGGGAACGGCAAAACGCGAACTAGTGGCCGCGGGCCTGAAACCAAGCGATTCCTTTAAAGGGCGGCTCTCCTGTTCCATAGCAGCAACTAACAAAATCGTTTGGTAGGCGCTCATGGTCGCGACTGCTCCGACTGGCGTTTATCGAGCTCAGATAATTTCAAATTTAGGCGGTCCACCGAGAGTTCCAGGATTTGACGAGCGGGAGCGTCCATCTCTAATTTGCTACCTAACAGCGTTTGCAGGGCATTGGTGACGCCCGCAAGGTCGTGACGCAGCTGGCCCACCCATTTAAGATCCGGCGCCTTCTTATCGCCGACACTTTGTTCTCGATTACTTGTCACAGACACTCGGGTAATTCTATTGACGCGCAACGTCAATTAAAACACTTCGACTCTTTGTGACAGCATATTGCGTCCACTGAGCTGCATTAAACTCGCCGCGCATTTTAAATTCGCACGCAACTACCGTCGCTTAACGTTGCGCGTTATTCTATCTGACGCATCACAAACTTTTTTGTAAAGTTATTAGCCACCGTGTCGAATGGTGTGGTGCATCAGCTGATACTGGGCGTTAAACTAGTCGCGGGAGATGCAGTGCGATGATTGCACGATGCGCATAACACAGCGCAAATAACTATGGATGGAGGTGGTTCAAAACAATAGGAGTCTGAAAATGGCGATGACAATTCAAACCAACCAGCTAGCGATCACCGCTCAGCGTACTCTGTCGAACACAGAGAACAGCATGGCGAAAACGATCGAACGCTTGGCAACTGGAACGCGCATTGTGAATGCGTCGGATGATCCGGCAGGATTAGCGATTTCCGACAACATGAATGCAACGATCCGGTCTCTGAGTCAGGCGACTCGGAACGCACAAGACGGTATCTCCCTCATTCAAGTGTTTGAAGGTGGTACGACTGAAATCAGTAATATGTTAGTTCGTATCCGCGAACTGTCGATGCAATCTGCGAACGACACTCTCGGAGAGCGTGAGCGCTCGATGTTGAGCAACGAAGTGACTGAGCTCAAGAGTGAAATCACTCGAGTTGCTCGCACCACGACGTTCTTGGATCGTGAGTTACTCGCTGGCGAACAAGTCCGCTTGGAATTCCAAGTCGGCGTACGAAACGATCCAGAGAAAGATCGTATCGTGTTTGACCCAGGAAACACCGATTTGACTGCGGGTGGTTTGGGCATTGATGGCGTAGAAGTTAACGAGAAAGGGAGCGCACAGGATTCCCTAGAGGTCCTCGATAACGCCATTGTTCAAGTCAACGAACTCAGAGCGCGAATCGGTTCTTCTCAAAACCGTTTACAAACGACCGTCAACTCTCAAGGTATCTACAAAGAGAACTTGATGGCCGCTAAGTCTCGTATCCGCGATGCCGACATGGCTGTGGAAACGACAAATCTTACGAGGGAATCGATCCTTCGCCAAGCCGGTGTATCTGTCTTGGTGCAAGCGAACGAAACGCCCCGTCTAGCACTGAACCTACTGCGTTAAGAGTCCTCGCAGTTAGTGAAGTGTAACGACAGGGATTAATTTCCTCTAATCGATCTGGGCCGAGTTAGGAGTTGCCGCCTAACTCGGCCCTGGTCTATTCAAGGCCTATGAATGCACTCGTTACAGGATCGAATCGCGGCATCGGCTTAGAATTTTGCAAACAACTCTCCAAAGAGGACGGCTACAAAATCACCGCCGTCTGCAGAGAGTCTTCCCCCGAACTTAAGTCCCTCGGCTGCCGAATCGAAGAAGATATCGACGTAACGAATCCCCAAGCCCTACAAAAGCTCAGCGAGAAACTTGGGCCCACTCAATACGACCTACTCGTCTTAAATGCCGGGATATTTCTGCAGGATGAAATCTCCGCCATCTCCAAAACTGAAATTGAAAAACAGTTACTCGTAAACGCAGTAGGCCCGGTGCTGTGTGTAAGCGCACTTCTTTCTCATTTAAAAAAGGGAACCAAAGTCACGTTGATTACGAGTCGCATGGGATCTATCGCCGACAATAGTTCGGGCGGCTACTACGGTTATCGTATGTCTAAGGCCGCACTCAACGCTGCTGGGGTTTCTATGGCGCATGACTTACGCGCCAAAGGAATTTCCGTCGTCATTCTGCATCCGGGTTATGTCAAAACCGATATGACCGATCACCGTGGTGAGATCACGCCCACGCAAGCCGTAAGCGGCATGCGCAAAGTCATCACTCAGTCGAGCTTAGCGAACACCGGAACATTCTGGCACACCAACGGCGAGCAATTGCCCTGGTAATAATTGCCTTGGTAAACGTCTGAAAAAGTCCTACCCTTTCTCTCCTGGAGTTCATGGGAGGGATATATGGGGAAATTTTTAAATCGCAAAGTCACGGGGCCAGCAGGAATTGTAATTCTAGTGGCGTTTGCACTGGGCGCTGTTTACTACTCGCGCTCGCACGAATCAGCGACATATCCCCAGGGTGGAATGTGGCTTCCGCAGCAGATGGCATCTCATGAAGAGACTCTCAAAAAAATGGGACTTACTTTTCCCATCGCCGGCATTAGCGATCCTGCGCAAGAGCCACTGAGTGCTTCGGTGTTCTTAGGCGGTTGCTCCGCTTCGTTCATTTCTCCGTCCGGACTGATTATCACCAACCACCATTGTGTCGTCGGTATTTTGAATCACATGGGCAAGGATGGAAAAGACTACCAAAAAAACGGATTTTTAGCGGCATCGCAAAAGGACGAGCGCCCGGCACCTCCAACGCAAAAAGCGTACGTGACGCTCTCGTTTGAAGACGTCACAGAAATCGTACGCGAAGGCTTGGAACTGATTCCTGATCCAGTAGTGCGCGCCGACACCGTCGAGAAACGTGTCGAAGCTTTAATCGCAGAACGAGAAACGACTGAGAAAAAAATCGATGATTCGATCTACGTCGAAGTAAAGGGTTACTACCGCGATTCTAAATACTTATTGATTCGTAAAAAAGAAATCAAAGACGTGCGCATGGTCTATGCACCTAGCGACGCCATTGGCCGCTTCGGTGGAGACATCGATAACTGGCATTGGCCCCGTCATACTGGCGACTTTGCTCTTCTGCGCGCTTACGTCTCGAAAGACGGCAAATCGGCTCCCTACCGCGCAGACAACGTGCCGCTCTCGTCTCCTCATTTCTTAAAAATGCCGTCGGAGCCGCTAAAGCAGGGCGATCTAGTTTTTGTGATGGGATACCCGGGCGCGACGGAACGCTGGGAAACCGCCAAAGAAGTAAAAAAAGAAATTAGCGTGAATTACCCGCACACCATAGAGCGCACACGCGGACTGATTCAGGTTTTGGAAAAATTTGAGAACGACACCGATCCACAAACTCAGCGAGTTGCAAAAGGCCTATTGCCTCGACCACGCAACTACCTCCCACTATGGGAAGGCGAGTTAGCAGGGATGAAAGAATGGAATGTTCTGGGCGAAAAGGAATCGGAACAAACTCGCCTACTCAAATGGATCGAGTCGAGCGATGAGCGCCGTGCGCGCTACGGCAGCTTGCTAGAGAACCCCGCTGCCGAAGAAAACGCTGCGCAGACGGAAGAAACAAAGAACCGCGATCGATCATTCAAAGAATTTCTCTTTTGGGGATTTCACTCTCGCCCGCCGGCACACTTGCTGAGAAACGCATTTGTCCTTGCGCGATTGGCACTAGAGCGTGCAAAGCCCGACGACAAACGCGATTCAGAATACCGCCAGCGCAACTGGGAATCTCTTCGAGCAGTCTTGGGACAAACTTACCAAGACCAGATGGATATCCGAGTTGAAAAAGCGATTCTGGAGTATTTCCTGGCCTACGCGCAAAAAGCCGGCAATCAGGATCTTCTTGAATCGATCACGGGCAACCGCACTCCTTCCTCTGAACAAATTCGCACGGCCCTAGACGATGTTTATGCCAAAACGGATTTGTTGAAGTTGGATCGTCGATTAGCGCTGTTCGATAAAGTAACCGTCGCAGACATTCGTAAATCGACCGACCCCGCAATTAGAATCGCGCGCTCCCTGATGGCACAATGGAAAGGCTGGAAAGAACGCGCCGATCAGGAAGTCGGCAAGGATGTTCTAGAAATGGCGTTGTGGGCCGAAGCGCGCAGTGCTTTCCTAGCGACTCCACAATCACCCGATGCCAACGCCACGCAGAGGATTACCTTCGGAACGGTTCGCAGCTTCCGTCCTTCGCCTTGGAAAAGTCGTTACCCAACTTTTACCTATGCCGCAGAAATCGTGGCGAAATCGACGGGGAAAAGTCCATTTGATGCGCCTCAAGAGCAGCTGAACGAAATTCGCCGCAAGAACTTTGGGCCTTATGCCGACGCAACGGGCGATCTTCCGATCAACTTTGTTTCGGATCTCGATATCACTGGCGGAAATTCTGGTTCGCCCGTGATCAATCGCAAAGGCGAACTAGTCGGCGTCGCGTTCGATGGTGTGTGGGAATCGCTGGTGAGTGATAAAAAGTTCCTGCCGACGCTATCGCGAACTATCGCCGTGGATGTGCGTTACTTCCTCTGGACACTCGACGCAGTCGACTCCGGGGATTGGATACTGGGAGAGCTAGGACAGAAAAAACATTTTACGGAGCGGTCCGCTTCGAATCTTCGGTAGCCGTGCGCAATCTCGCAGCCAGTGCCGGTGTGAGATCCGACGAAGACAATCGATAGACCCAATTCTCGCGGCGCATACTACCCGTTGCGCCTGGCCACGTGCCGGGGACGTTCATCCGCGCATCTGCTCCCAGTTGTAAGATGTCCTGAATCGCTGTGATTGAAAGGTTTGCTTTGGAATCGAGCGATTTACCAATCCATTCCCATGGGTCGGTAACACCGCCGCCACCCCATTCGCCACTGAGCCACTCTTGCAAAGTCGCGTTATCGTGCGTGCCGATATAGGCAACGCCCATCGGATCGTATTTATCGGCATCATAATAAGGATCCGCACCAGGCCCATAGCCGTATTGCAAAATGTACATTCCAGGAATGCCAAACTTGCGGCGCATTGCGTGCACTTCTTTTGGTACCGCATCGCCGAGATCTTCTGCAACGACAGGCAGCGAACTGCCAAACCGTTTCACCAGACGCTCGAGCATTTCCTGCCCTTTTGCTGGATACCACTTACCATTTTCTGCCGTCGCTTCCGCCGCATCGATTCCGTAGTATTCATAGAGGCCCATGAAATGATCGAGCACAAATGAATCAAACAGCTCGCTGTAACGCTGGAATCGTTTTACCCAAAAACGAAAGCCGGTTCGCCTCAAACCATCCCAATCGTAAACCGGCGTGCCCCACATCTGTCCGGTCTTATAAAAATTACAAGGCGGGTATCCCGACAAGCGAGTCGGGCGCTTCTCGGCGTCGAGCAGGAACGCTTCGGGATTTCCCCAAACGTTTGCACTATAGCGGGCCGTGTAGAGCGGCATATTCCCCAGAACAGAAATGCCTTTTGAATTGGCGTAAGACCTGAGCTTTATCCACTGACGATGAAGGAGAAACTGCTCAAATTCTGCGCGTTCAATTTTGCCGCGGCTATTGTGGCGAAACAGCAGCATCTTAAAATATTTTCTGTCTCGGTACTCTGTCGGCCACTTGGTGAAATCGTATCCGTGAATATCTTTGAGTACAGAGAAAGATCCGTGCTCGGTCAGCCAATATCCATTCTTCCAACGGAATTCGCGAAATTCTTTCTTCAGAGTAGAACGGTTATCGCGTTTAAATTTTGCATAAGCTGCGTTGACAAAACCTTTTCGTATTTCGCGAGCCTTTGAGAAATCTGCTTTACCAGGGATTCCACCTTCGTTTCGCTTTACTGCATCCCCATCGACCAAATTCAACTTCACTAAGTCCTGGAGATCGAGATAAGCCAAATCGATCGCAAGTCCACTCTCGGAACTAAACGGAGAGTTCGAAAGATCCGCAGGGTTCAATCCAAGAATCTGCCACCAGCGCTGACCGGCGGACTGCAACCAATCCACAAACGCGTAGCCACCGCCAAAATCGCCGACAAAATGTTTGCCCGGCAACGAGCTAACCGCCGTTAAAACTCCACCGCTGCGGGTTTTTAAATCAGGATTCGTTTTAACTGCGCCTTTGGTCCGCATTGCTTCGGCGCACCACAGAGCATATTCAGCCGAACCGTCCGTCGCCGAAACATTCGGTGAGAGACTCAAAATCAAGGCAAAGATCGGCGCAATAAAAGCGGGCAAAGTACTTGGCATAGGCTCGTTTCGTAGCGCGGAGCTTGTATTAAAGTCAAAGCTCAGGCTAAACATCCTTATCGATGCCAAACAAACGCTTTCGCACCTTTTCACTCGGACTTGTCGTCTACACAGTGCTGGTAATTCTGTGGGGCGCTTGGGTGCGGATTTCTCGCTCTGGTGCAGGTTGCGGTGAACACTGGCCTTTGTGCAATGGCGAGCTATTGCCCGGTACCAGCGTGCCCGCGACTTGGATCGAATTTAGCCACCGCATCTCCACCGGCATCTATGGAATCCTAATCGCTGGAATTTTGATTTGGGCTCTGCGCATTTATCCGCGCACTCATGCTGTCGTCAGAATGGCCTGCTTTGCGGTGCTTTTTACTGCCCTCGAAGCCTGGATCGGAGCCCGACTCGTTCTATCGGGGCTAGTTGCCGACGATACTTCTCTCCGTCGAACTATCTTCATGGCACTCCATCAAATCAACAGCATGCTCCTTAGCGGCAGCACCTACCTGATTTTCGTGTTCGCAGCTTACCCGTCGTCGCCCGCGCCCTTGCGTCGCATTTTTAAAACTCCACGCGGTTGGTGGCTGTTACTGATTTTGCTTTTTCCCCTTATCGTCAGCATGAGTGGCGCAATTGCCTCTCTTGCATCGACGCTTTTTCCCAGCACTAGTTTATTAGAAGGTTTGGGCAAAGATTTCGCTGCGGATGCGCATCCAGTTTTACGTTACCGACTTTGGCACCCAGTGCTGGCAGTAACCCTAGGAGTCTCGTTAATTGGGGCACTTTGGCCGCGAGTCATTGGAGCCGAAGTTTCCGAAGCAGTTCTCTCCGCGCGGCGCTCGTTTATCTCTTTAATCGGCGTGAATTTACTTTTTGGTGCTTCGACACTGCTAATGCTCTCTCCTGTCTGGATGAAACTAACTCACCTCGCGATGGCACATTTCGTCTGGTTTTCCGCGCTGTTACTCACCGCAGTCTCGGCCCAAGAATGGGCCCATCACGGTGATCATTCTCTATCGCAACCCAGAACTCGTTGAGTGATTTGCACGCATTCGCCGCCCATCTGCCTGCAGCTGCTGAGTTTTTGGCAATGTGAAGTAAAAGGCAGTTCCTTCTCCGGGTTTCGATTCGGCCCAAATCTTTCCGCCGTAAATCTCGACGATCCGTTTGCACATAGCCAGCCCCATTCCTGAGCCGGGGTAACGTCGACGGTCGAGCTGAACAAAAAACTCAAATATTTTCTGTGCATATTTGCTATCGAAGCCAATTCCGTTGTCCCGCACGTAGAACTTCCACTTATCACCGAGGGGTACTGCATCGACTGAGATCTTAAACGGCATTTCGCGACGGAATTTCATCGCGTTACTGATCAAGTTTTGAACCAGGCCTTAAGTTCTGGACCGCGGACACTGAGTCCACAACAGAGGAGCGAAGCTCCTCCACTGAGTCTGGAGCCGTTATAACGTGGGTCGATGTACCGGCAATCCGAAATCAGGGAGTGGCTTCAGCGCATAGCACGAATAGTCAGCTGAGTGTTGTTTGGCAGAGTGATACCTATCCGGCGGCGGTGTTTCGATTAGTAAATCCCAGCATACTCCTCGCACGCATCTCCTTTACAACCGTTTGGATCATTACGGGGCATGGGTCGCTTGCGGAGCTTATCTTCGGCAGTAGGCGTTTACCTAACGCGCATAAAGCCACGCGTGGTGTGGATTTGGTGACCAACGGAGCGCAGTGGAGTGACGACGAAACAATTAAACAACGGGCCATCCAGATTAAACCGACGCATTATTAACGAACGATCGCCTTCAAATGCCCAAGCAATTCTGCATCCCTAGCGAGACTCCCCGCCGCTGCGAAATCTAGCGATAGTGCCGATCCTTAAACGCAGACTCTTATGAGTTCACAATTCGTTAGACTATCTGGCGCGGCACAGTAACAGAACGATGAGCGGCGGCGTATAATTACAACCTCTGTTTTTAGTTAACCCAAAATTCAGGAGGACTTAATGAGAATTCATTTTTCTATCTTAGGGATTGTAGGGGCGCTCTGTTGTCTAAATTCAGTGGCAGATATTGAAACCACTGCCTCTTTCCAGACGGACAAGTCTGCGGGGACCACTGCTTTTTCTGCAGCGGTAGGAAAGACTAAATCATCTGCCGGGTATCTTGCGGATTTGGACGTTGTATTTGACTCGGGTGCGGTCAGCATGGGCGTGGTTCGAAAATTTAAAGCGAAACGGAGCAACCCGGGCGATCAGTTGGTTACATTGAATGCGACAAGTGGCAGCGACAATACTTCTCAAGCAACTTTGACTACCGATGGCCCCGTCGTCACTCTTACCAACACAGAGTGCTCAGAGATGGGCGATTCGGCTTGGACAATTAATAACTTACCAATTCCGCTTGGAGTGAACGCGAACACCTTTGCCTGGCGCGAGGAATGTGTCACAGGAGGTGGCGCCTGCCCCAGTACTCTTGCTAATGACAACGGCTATGACTCGGGATCCGAAATGCGCATAGGGCTTGCCACCTATTGTGGGAGTGGAGACCGGCATTGCGTCGAGTTTAGAAGCGTCACCAGTGGATCGGACTATTCTACTTACGCTGAATCAGTACGCGGCAGCTGCATCGTTCAGTAGCGAGAATGGCGTGATGGGGGGAAGGCAAAACAGGCTTTCTCCCCATCAAGCCCTATTGGGAAATTGCCACTCCTATCGCCCATGCAGTACTAAAAATCCTGCCACTTAGAAGTCGTCCGGATGACAATAAGTTCCTGGAGCTTGCGATGGATGGAGATGCGGATTTTCTCGTCTCGGGAGAAGACGGATTTGGGGGTTTCGTCGCGATCGATACCGCTACTGGTGCGGCAGCTATTTTGGGTATTATCAAATCCCCAAGTTCTGCCGAAAAGTTAGCGGGCGCCTCATAGATGATTGATCAAACCGCTATTCCACAGCTTCTATTTCATTGGGACCATAAGGTCCTGCAAACTCGCGTATTTAGTTCCGCAGTTCTCTTAATCGCGGTGGTCGCTGTGCGTTATTTTGGCGTACGCACTCTGCGAGGAATGCCGTTTGAGAGCCCGGATCTCCGTCGTCATTGGATCGTTCAGCTAAAAAACGGTGTATTTATGGTGCTGGTAGGTGGGCTTGTAGCCGTTTGGGCACAGGAACTCCGCGCCTTTGCCTTGGGCCTAGCGGCCATCGCTGTTGCCATGGTCGTCGCCACCCGCGAGTTCATTCTGTGTTTTGTCGGCGGAATTTTAAAGACAAGTACCCGGCCATTTGATGTCGGCGACCGCATTGAAGTCGGAAGTTTCCGCGGCGATGTGATCGATCACAATTTTCTAACGACGACATTGCAGGAAGTCGGCCCGGATCAGGCCAGCCAGCAATACACCGGCCGAAACGTAGCATTGCCCAATAGCCAGTTCCTCAGTCACGCCATTACCGTCGAGAAACTTTCGAAACCCTTTATCATCCACACCTTTAAAGTAGTCGTTCGACCAGATGAAAACTGGCAGGCTCACGAAACTGCGTTGCTCGCGAGCGTGCGAAAACACTCGGCGCCTTACATGGAACAAGCAAAGGCCTACCTCGCCCAACGTTGCCAGAGAGAAGCGATCTCGCTTCCAAGTGGCGACGTGCGAGTGTCATTGGATCTGAGTCACGTCGAATATATGGGATTGATTGTTAGGTTGCCGGTGCCTTCACGTCACCGCGTACGCATTCAGCAAGCCATCTTGCACGACTACCTAAATGCAGTACGCAATGCGAGCAACTCAGAAACCGGCCAATCAGCTCGCATAGCCGCATAGCCCTAACTGAAGAATACTTTCGGCTTGTTCTCGACATCTTCTGGGGACACTCCGCTCTTTAAAATAATTTCGCAGATGTGATCCAGGCGCTCGATATGCTCGTAGGCCGACCATGGATCGGACGCCACTGCGGTCACGCCGTGATTCGATTGCCCGACGATATCAAACTTTAAACTTCCGTCCGCCCCCAAACCTAATGCTTTGGCAGTTGCTTCACCCAGCTGCTTAGACGTAGCGGGAAGCGGTCCCACCAAATTCCCCACTCGCGTGTAACGAAATATTTCAGGAAACTGCGTGCAGACTTTTTGCAGATCAAATCCGCGATACATCGTCGCTACGACGTGTGTAGGATGGGCGTGAACGACTGCTCGTGTTTTCTTGATGTCTTTCTGCAGCAGCCAATGCATGTGTAGTTCGCCCGAAGGATTCTTTTCCGGCGGAATCACCAAATTGTTATCCTTGTCGAACTCCATGCGAATCATAAGCTCTGGGAAGATCACGTTTTTTCGCCAGGCCGAAGGCGTGATGTGCAGAAACTTGCTTTTGCCTCGCCTGACAGATGCGTTTCCGTCACGAGTGGTAATCCAACCACGACTGTAGCAAGCGCGCATTACATCCCCAACTGCCGTAATCATAAGAAGCTCCTTGGTTTTGCCGCAAAAAGTTAATCGAAAGGATAGTCAAAAAAAGTTGGAATGGCCACGCTTAGCCGCGTTAGGGCTTAAGCAAAGCTCTCGGGCCGCAATCGGTAGCGAGCTAAGTGGACCAGAAGTTGAACTCCCTGCCGAAACACGCGCGCATTGCTCTTCTGGTCTGTGTGCCGCCAGGTAATGGGAAAAAAATGAATGCTTTGTTTTTTTCTCAGTGCGTACAACAAAAGCAGCACATCGAAAGTAAGGTCATTCGGCAGTCTCTCTATTCTAGGGTCAGTGACCGCTCTCACTCTCCTAACATTGAGACCCGAGCCTAAATCAGAAATAGAAAATCGAGTCACCAACGACGCAAGGCAGTTCAAAGCGAGGTTGCCTCCCAATCTCATGTAAGAATAACGCTCGCGGACCGATTCTTTGTGGAAACGTGAGCCAAGAAAGTGGTCGTATTTTTGGAACTCTCCCGATTTCAAAACGCGGACGAGATCTCCCACATCTGCTTGATCATCTCCGTGAAACGTTATGCAAAAGTCAAAACCGTGCGTTGCAGCATATCTAAATGCAACTTTGTGCGAACCACCCAATCCGAGATTTTTGGAATTCTCTTTTAGCAAAATGGCCGGTCCTTTTTTTCGCTCGGAAATGGCCCGATTGACTGCGGCCACGGTCTCATCTGAGCTCAGATTATCCACGACAAGTATTTGGCTCGCGAGAGACTCAGGCACGGATTGCAGTGCCTTTAGGACGCGAACAATTTGTCGTTCGCAGTTAAACGCAGGAACGAAGATAAGGATGTTCGGTTGCATCAACTGCCTCCGGAGAGCAGATAACGAAGGTTCCACCAAAACTGAATAGCCATGCTGGCTGTAGGCGAAAAAAGCGCAGGGAGGAGCGTTAGAGTTCCATAAGATGCGAGAATCACTGTACGACGCCACCCCATGAATGAATCGTAAAGCATCCAAATCCCGTAGCCAATCATCGGATAGTACCAAGTCTCCAGAAAGCGAGTCTTAAACCAATATTGCTCCGCTCCGACGATATTTCCGTTGCTATGATCCATTACGCCAACCGCACAGAAGAAGAGCAGTGTTCCAAACCACAAGCAGAAGTATCTCAGACGCAACTCGATTGATTTTTCGGCTTTGACCATCCAGGACTCTCGTCTGGAAGCCAAAAATCCAGCGATAGCAGTAACAATGGCCACTCCGTAAAAGTGCAAGAATCGAAGTGTGCTTTCGCAATGGGCTACGCCTTGATGACAAAACGGGTTGGCCCCAAATGGGTTGCGCATTGCTTGATAAAGAAAGGGATTGCGAATGCCCATTGTCTGAATTCCTAAAAGTTTTCCCACACCTGCTTTGTAGTAGAGAAAGAGAACGAACACGTTCACGATAAACACCAGGGCGATTCCAAGGCTAATGGCACTTACCAAAAGGAATCGACGAAATACTGGGTTCGCTAGCGACGACTTTATTTCCGCCCAGACTCGATCCCGCAAGACGGTTCGCAGTGCAATCACGATAAAAGTACTGGGCACGATGAGACTCATGAGCCACCCCCAGTTCTTGTAGATAGAGTCACTCCAATATCCTAACGCGGGAAACAAGAGCATCAGCAGGCTAGCCGGGGCGGTCCAACGGACCCACTTTCTGAAATCGTCAAAATTGGAAAGCGCGGACGGTAGGAATAGAAATGCGGCCGCCACCAACGTGAATGGAACTAAATTAGAAATTGTAACTGAGGCTAACCCCAATAGAATGAGAGCTACCCAAGCCAGCTCTGTTTTACTCCATGCACTTTCACGTTCTTTGACCGCTTTATAGACTGGCATCCAAAAGAAAAAAGCCAGACTGCAGAGAGTACGACCTGCGTGCATTTCGAAAAACACCGGATTGCCCGAGTCAAAGAGATTGGCATTGCTCCGAGAAACAAAAAACCAGCCGACATGCAGAATGAGAGTCAGAAACCAAGCAAAGTTAGCACCAGCTCCCATTGCCTGAAGTGAGATCCACAGCAAAGCAACTCCGCCCGCACGCGCGAAAGACATCAGTACCCAGTAGGCGAACGTATAGTCCGCATCCGCCCGGGTGAGTTTGGAAAAAAACAGAGGGAAAAGTTGCATTAGTTCGTCATGGTGCTGATAAAAAATCGGAAGCCGGTTTGCTGAAGAATCCGCAGTCTGAAGTTGTTTGGTAAAACGCACGAACTCTTCACTTGGATCCCCAGTTACATGGATTCCAGCGCCAAACTGAACGCCATATACGAAGCTAAAGCAGAGTAGGAGCGCCGCAGCCGCATCTTTATAACTCCAACTCTTAGGATTCCGTGGCTGTACTCGTCGTCGTTGAAGCCAAACCGTTGCGACGACATAAGCAACGCATAGAACGAAGGGAGCCATTCGCATCGGAACACAAATTGTGACCAGCCGGTTCAATGCGATGACGGCTAAATACCCGGGGAAAAACCCAGCGAGCAACGACAAAAGAGGCGAGGAGCCAGTGTAGCGCCCCATCACAGGAAGAACAAAAGTGCGACGACCGACCCAACAAGTCCAAACAAAATAAGTGAGAGCAAGAAGATAGAACAATGAATTTCCCGAAAAGGGACAGAGCGGAAAAAACGGGAAGTAAATTTCTCCCGGCGGACTTAAGAGCCGCACACTGTAAAGTTCCATACGGTAGAATAAGCGTACTAGATGCATCCACCCGCCCGCATTATCCAATTAGATGGTCTGCGAGGACTAGCCATGTTGATGGTTATGACTCACCACTATATGGGCGATCTGGGAATGACTCCCAACTCCTCTGCGTTACTCTTAGCGCTGCGCGCAGTTTTCCATAGCAGTTGGATTGCGGGCGACATGCTCTTCGTGCTTTCTGGGTTTCTCATCACTTCGATTGTCATTAAACAGGGTCATATTCGCGGCTTTTCCAGAGTGTTTTATCTGCGTCGAGGAACGCGCACTGTAGTGCCTTACTATCTCTTTCTCCTGGTTTGTTTCACCGCTACTTTCTTTTTTGAGCACGGAGATAACACGCCGTGGTTTTTCTTCCTGACCCACCTCCAGGCACTTTCGCTTTCTTTGAGCCTTACATTGCCGCACATGGTGGTGCTATGGACTCTCAGCTGGGAGGAATGGTTTTACGTCCTGCTACCGTTTTTCTTTAGGAGCGGCGGAAGGCAAACGCTTTTTCGCGTTAGTCTGATGGGACTCGCTTTGGCTCCTACTGTGCGCTTCTTGCACTCGAGCTTTTTTCCGATGTCGTGGGAATACGCTTTTGTGTTGCGTCCCGACGGACTATTTTGGGGCATGCTGCTTGCTTTGGCCGCAAGCGATCCTCAATGGACGGAGAAAATTCGCCGACATCTTGCGGTGCAGAAGATTTTTGCCCTGCTCGGATTTGGCTGCCTGTGCTGGATTTCCTACGACTGGTGGCATCACCCCCCTTTTTCCGCGGCGGGAATGAACATACTGTTTTGCTTTATTCCTTTTACAAGCTTTCACATTCTCACGACCGTTCTCATCGGAGGTGACAGGCTCGCTTTCAATCGCTTTCTCGCTGCTAAAAGCCTTCAGTATGTTGGAAGGATTTCGTTCGGACTTTATCTTTACCATGAACTGTTCCGCCTTATTATGCTCAAGTACTTGGGTGTTGATTCCTCCATGGCACTCGTACTGGCTGCTCTTGCCTCATGCAGTCTCGCCATAGCGTCTTGGCACTACCTAGAGGCGCCGATGATTCGGTTTGGACATCGCTTTCAATACGGCGCAACAACTTCAAGTATTCTACGCGCTTTGATGGAATCGCTTTTCCCGAGGACAAAACGCACGGTAGGTCTCGAGTCCTGATAGCCACGCGCATTTACAAAGCTTGGTGCTCATGTGACGATCCAGGCCGGGTGGCGCCTACAAATCCCAGAGAAATGCATTTTGCCGTGTTTTTGGTCGGCTTTAGTGTGCTTACTCTTGAACTTTCTTTGGTTCGAATTCTCGATGTCGCGCTCACTTGTGAACTGAGTTACCTAGTTACAAGTCTAGCCATTCTAGGTATCGGCTTGGCTGGCTTTGCGAGTTGCATCCAACCCACCGCAAGTCAAAAGCTAAAGCCTCCCCGCTCTTTCCAAATTGAGCTACTGGGAATGTCGATATCGATTGCACTAATAGTACCGGTCTTAAATGCCATTCCGTTTGCGCCAGACGAGGTGTTCCAGAATCCGGTTAAGCAATTTTTTTGGTTCCTCTTGATTTACGTGGCTTTGATTACTCCTTTTTTTTGCTCCGGTCTTTTTTGCATAGGTATTTTCTCAAAACACTACAAGCAAGTTCATTCACTCTATTTCGCCGATCTGATGGGGGCAGGTGTGGCTTCTATCGGAGTACATAGTCTGGTTAAGAGCTACGGTCCCGGCGGGCTGGTTTTGGTAGCTTCGGCAACATCATTAGTCGCGTGCTCTGTCATGAGTCCAAGCAAAACAAAGTGGAAGCTTGTCACACTTTTGGGTTCTCTTTGCTTGGCAGTTTTACCGGCGCTTCATACTGCCTATTTTGATGTGCACCCATATGCCAACAAAATCGGAATTCTTACCGCGCTTAGCAGAAATAAAGTTTCCGACACCCTTTGGGATCCCGTCTCTCAAATTCAGGTATTTGAAAAACTGCGACCTAATCGACGGTATATCTCTTATGACGGAGGTCGCCAGAGCTCTATCTTCTACCGGTTTGACGGCGACCTCCCAAAACTCAGACTGAATTTAGAATCTGGTGCGACGATATCGGACCACTTCTGGGGGAAGTACACACTCATCTCTCACTACCTCTATGGAGGAACGAAAGCGGAAGTCCTTATCTTGGGCGCAGCCGGAGGCGCAGAAATCAAGGCTGCTTTGCTTTATGGAGCATCCCACATTGATGCCGTCGAAGTAGTAGAAGCGGTAATGAATTTGGCAAAGGGAAAGTACGCCGCATTTCTAGGGAACGTACCAAATCATCCCAATGTTCATTGGCATGCCGCTGAAGCGAGGAGTTTCATTCGAAAGAGCAATCGTAAGTACGATGTGCTTCAGATTCACAGCGCTCATACGAGTTCTAGCATTTCGCAGGGAGCCGGTGCTCTCAGCCCGGTCTATTTGCAAACCGAAGAAGCATTCGAACAATACTTCGGCGCAATGAAGGAAGACGGCTTAATTCACATCAATCATCACTTATATCCGCGAGTGATTTCTACGGCTGCTGCAGCCTGGAGCCGTCGCGGAGGAACAGACTTCCGCGCCCACGTCGTGGTGATTGATGATACCCAGGGCAGCCCGCTTCCGACGATCTTAATCAAGATGAGGCCGTGGAAGCCTGGTGAGGTGAAGAGAGTCGAGGATTTTTTCGCCAGCGAGTTCGCAGGGGATTCAACAAAGTACAAAGTGGTAGTGAACCCAGTGCACCCGGAGCGCAACGAAATAGACGCCTCCGTGCTGTTTAATCCCACGGCCATCAAGAATGATCGGTTCGAGCTTTCCGCTACGACGGACAATCGACCTTTCTTCAACTTCACTCGGCGCACCTTTACACCTGTCACCGAAGACGACGCGCGATGGCTCTCTCTCGGGGGAGTTCAGTTTCTCAAAGATTCTTCGAAGGGGTTTGTTCCGCTGGACATCATCCATTTAGCTCTCACAGCGGTAGTGACTGTCTTAGTCGGGATAGTTTTTTTGGTTTTCCCTAGTTTGCTTTTGCCCGCCAGCGCCAGACCGCGGCTGGCATCCGCTGGACCTGCCATTCTCTACTTCGCATGTTTGGGAAGCGGTTTTATGATTCTACAAAACGCTATTACTCAGAAAGTAATTCTCATTTTAGGCAGCCCTGCGCTTGCGCTCACTACTACGCTTACGACCATGCTCTTATTCGCGGGCGTTGGGAGCTTTCTATCTTCTAGGCTTACTGATTTTGTTCGAAATAGCGTCTTTCTTCTCTTCCTTTTTCTCGCATTGCTCGTTCCTGCCACTTGGGCAGCTTTGGACTACCTGATCGAGCTCTCTGCAAACTGGCAAAAATCGATCGCTGTCTTGAGTGTCGCTGTTTGTATCGCTCCCCTTTGCCTCGCTCTGGGGATGCCATTCCCAATAGGGATGGCAAAAATAGGAACCCAAGAACGACTCGTAGCGTGGTGCTGGTCAGCAAATGGCGTCTTCTCGGTGGTAGGCGGGCTTTTCTGCGCCCTGGTCGGCGCTTTCTGGGGACTTCAATTTACAGTTTCGTCGGCGGCGCTGCTCTACCTACTGGCTGGATGTCTTTACATTCAACTGAGAGAGATCCCCCAAAGAATCTCGGAGGAGGTCTCGCTTGATTCTCAGTTCATTACTGGAAAACTTGGAACTCCGCGAGTTTAGGTTTTCTGGTGACTCCCTCCAGAAATAGGCAGCATAAGGGTGGCTCTTATTTAGAATACGCCATTGCATATCTGGGGGGAGGTAGCGCTCGATCCTGGCATCCATTTCTGGCAGTACCAAAAAGAAGAAATCTTCCGCGGCAAATTCTTCTACAAGACTTTCAGAGCCTATCTCAATCGATCTCGTTGTTTGTTCTGGCATGTAATATCGCATCAACCCTCCAGCGAAGGGTAGTTCGGCAATAACATGCGGGGGAGGGTATTCTTGGGAGATTCTTTGTGCCAGGTTCTTCCAAGAATTTTTCCATACTCGGCCCGGCCGATGCAAATGCAAATGCAGTCCGACGAGAATAAGACTTCCTAACCACACCGTAGCTAAGACCCTTGCTTTGGGAGACGTGGAACTGATTTGAACAATCGCGAAAAAGTGAAGAGCTATCCAAAAGGGGAGTAACGTCCTCAAAATCAGAACCGGCTTTATGAACGCTGAGAAAACAACAAGAATTGTAAGGTAACTGACGGCGGCAAAGAGATAAGGCCAGTTTCTCGAAAAGTGGCCGGCTCTTGAAATGAAGACGAACCAAGCGAACCACGCTGTAAGCAGCGAAAGAGAGCTCCAAGCCTGGAAAGGACCAGCCGCCAATGAAGAAACTATTTGTTGGGGGAGTGCTGACAAATTGAATCGACCAATCCAATCAGGGCAGATTTGTAGGATTGCACTCGTCCCGCCTATCCAGCCCCCTGCAGCAACGATCGCGGTACAGCAAATACCCAGGCCCATTAAACTGAAGTAAAGCACCTGTGCTCTGGCGCGTGGTGTGGAGCTAGAATTCAATTGCCGCAGTTGTAAAGTTACCAACAGGCAAATGCCAGCCATCGGAATTCCGATGGGGTGGGAGAGAGCAGTGAGTAGTGCACTAATAAGCAACACCCAAAGCGAGGAGCGGGACGCCCCTGGTGCACAAGCCATATCAGCAGCCACTAAGGTGTTCATGGCACAAGCCATCAATAGCATGTACCAACGCAAGTCCGTGGAGTGCTCCAAGAAAATGGGAAAAAAACCAAAGAGCAGAGCAGCTGACAGCACCACGGATCTAGATTTTGAGCGCCCCCATGCTAGTACAATGGCGACTGAATAAACGCTTAACATCAAAGAAAGAGAGCGGAGATACCAGATCGGATCTTCAAACCTTCCCCACAGGGAGAGGAGTACGTTGTAAGAGAAAGAGGAGGGATCGGTCAGAATAGCGTCAAAACCGTAGTAAAGACGCTGCATCGAAGACCACTCATCGTTCCAAATCCCGTCATTTAGTCTGCTCGCTCGTAGATAAATCGCTGCGCCACACAAAATAGTAAGTAGTAGCCAATACAGTTTTGTATGAATGCTGCGCCGGTTCATGCTGGCCTTTTAGGAACGGAAAGATTGGGATCGTTGGGATACCATGATGATATCAAAGTTTTCGCATCACCAGTAGGAGGTGCCTTTTCGTGTCCACTTTGTCATTCACTGTGACTAACTCGCTTGCTGGCACCTCCAGGGATTCCGATCCGCCTAGCCTGATCCAAGAGATCCGCGGCTACCTAAAGATATTTGGTGATCTGCGAGGCTCGGCCGTCCAGATTTTGTGCGCCGCTGTCATCTCAGGAATAATGGAGGCCTGGGGGATAGCACTCTTTCCTCAGATCCTCTCTGACCCATCTCAAACCCTACCTCTATTTTCTTTTCTGGGAATTTCCTCACTGGCACTGGTGTTCGGATATTTATCCGACGAGTGGAGTTGGATCTTTAAAACAAATCTAGAGGCAACCATTCGGTTATCTCTAGTTGACTACTTCGCAAATCTGCCATGGTCGGCCGCCAGCCAAGTGCACAGCGGCCGCATTCATCGCACGTTCACCACCGAAGCTTACGAAATAGCCAATGGAGCCTACTCTCTGATTCGTGCGGGTGCAGCTGTCGTTACGATGATCGGGCTGTTTATCGTCGTAGCACTACACTCGTTAGTATGGTTTGGATCCTTGCTATTAATTGCCGCTACGTTACTGAGTCTTTTTGTTTTATTTCACAGACGCTCATGGGCGCCTCTCGCTCGCGGCACTGTGCTGCTCAGCGAAGCGATCGATAAAACTGGCGATACCTGGCAGTGTTTAAAGTACTCCCGAAGCACCGAGGAATTCGATTTTATCAGGCAAGCTCTTTCCGATGATGTAAAGCGTACTTCTCAAGTGAAACGGCAGTATCGGATCCTGTATCCAAGAATCGCATTTGCGACACGGATGGTGTGCTTGCTTGCCATCTGTGGCTTTGTAGCTTCCGCCATGCATGCGGGATTGCTGCACGGCTATGGCTGGCTTGTTCCCTTCGCCATTTTCTATCGCCTGGTGCCACACGTTGTGCACATGCACTCCTTGCTTCACGATGCGCACACAAGTTTTCCATGGGTGCTCGCGTACAAATCCATCCAAGAGATCGGAGTTAGAAAGAGCTCCGATCAGCAGCCGTCTGGCGAGGCTCTAAGGGTTCCTGACTTTAAATTCCAAATACAGTTGCAGCAGGTAAGTTTTCATTATGACGCTAGAACGCCGGTTTTAAATGGTCTCACTCTGTCTATCGCGAAGGGAGACAAAGTGGCCATTACCGGGCCTTCAGGAAGCGGTAAGAGCACACTGATCGATCTGATTACTGGACTGCTTAGTCCCACCCATGGAACGCTAACTTTGGATGGAGCAGACTTTACGAAACTTGATTTGGCAGCATGGAGAAAGAAAGTAAGCCTTGTTGCCCAAGACACACTGCTTTTTCAAGGAACGATCGAGCAAAATATTCTTTGGGGACAAGCTTTCAACCAAGAGCTCCTCCAGAAATGTTTGCAGAGGGCGGCACTGGATTCATGGGTGAATTCCCTGCCTCAGAACTTGGCCACTCCTATAGGCGAGTTGGGAAAGACAATCTCTCGTGGACAACAACAAAGAATTGCTATTGCTCGGGCCCTCTATCGTCAGCCGGAGTTAATTATATTGGACGAGCCGACAAATGGACTCGATAGCAACTCATGCAAAATGCTGCTTGAATTGATAGCTGATTTACCGACGGATTTGACTCTTCTCGTTATTACGCATGATCTTCGACTGCTCCCCTACTGCAAGACGGCTTACGATTTAGATGAAGGAATTCTCAGCCCTCTCTCAGCGACCGGATAAGAAATGCAATACCACCCTTTCATTTCAAATCTGCTCCTCTGGAGAAACCGCAGAATTGCTCGCTTCGAAAAAGATGCAGAGAGCAAGCCCGCGTGCGACACGGGCGGAGATTTAGATCTCGAGCGGCACATAGAGGAATCCATCCGCTGGTTATTGAGGGCGCAACAGGTCACGGGCAATGGGGGCTTGTCCGAGGGTTACAACGTTCGCCTCAATAGCTGGGGACCTGCTTACGCCGAAACAACAGGTTATGCGATTCCGACCTTATTGGGTGCTGCACGCACCTTCCCGAAGTGGGAAGCATCTCTTATATCCGCTTGCATGGAGATGGGTTACTGGCTCCAGAGTGTGCAGCTGCCCTCGGGAGCTATCGCTTCAGGTAACCAAAAATATCTTCGCGTCTTTCCGTCAGTGTTCAATTGTGGTCAGGTTTTACAAGGCTTCCACGCTTTACTTCACCACGATAAAGATTTCGATAAGCCCGCTCGCGCTGCTGCAGAATGGATGTGTGTCATGCAGGATGACGACGGCGCTTGGCGAAAAGGCGTGTCCATCACGCATACTATGTTCGCGCCGCTTGGGCACTGGGTGCCTACGGAGATTATATCGGAAGCGATAGGTTTCTTGAGAGCGCACAAAAAAATGCCCAGTTTGTTTTCAAGCAAGCAAATGAAAACTGGTTTTCTCGAATGAGTTTTAAAGACGACGACACACCACTTCTTCACACAGTTGCCTATACGCTGGAAGGGCTTCTCGAACTCTCCGTAATTTTCTCAGAACCAGCTTGGTTCGACGCAGTGGCGTGGGCGGCGGAGAAGATAGCGCTCTTACAGAATCCGATAACGGGAGCGCTTCCTGGTAAACTCAAAGCCCCGTATTTGGCCGCCTGTGACTGGACAACGACGACTGGGAACGCGCAGATGGCGGCAATTTGGTATCGATTGACTGAGCTGAGCGGAGACACAAAGTGGCTGCCGTTTGCCAACCAAGCAATTGGATTCAATTGTCGACTCCAAAACGCTGGCTCTCATCAACCCAACTACCGTGGAGGTCTCATTGGCTGCCATCCGTATTCGGCTGGTTACGGCGCATACTGGTTTATGAATTGGAATGTAAAATTCCAGCTCGACGCCTTGTTGTTGAATGGGAGAACGCGCTTCCTTGTCTAAATCATCAGAAGCTGGATCCATCGTTTACTGCGTCGACCGAGAAGGGTTAGGCGCGGTCTTCTATTCGCAAGTGCTTCAACCGCTCCACTGCATGAACCTCGCCGGTGTCGAGGTGACCTGTTTAGTCCTTTGCCCAGTAGGAGATTGGATTAAGCCCGGCCCGCGTTCAAAATGGAGAAACCTCCTCAAAGAGTGCGGCCGAGAAAGTCGTTTGCCCCTCTATCGAATGGCAACGAGCGCCTTCTCGAAACGGTCACGAATCCTTGATGGTCTTGTTACCTGGCTTTTTATTCTATTGAAGTTTGGTTGGTCTCGACCCGTTGTAATTCAATGCCGAAACCTCTCTGCCGCCAGGGTGGGACTAGTGGTGAGACGACTAAGGCCTCGAGTAAGGGTTATCTACGACTCCCGCACAATAGATGCAGCCGAACTGGAACAGCGGCTAGAGAGAAAAGAACCCTATCGTTCAGATAAAGGCCTATCCGTTGCGAAACTATGGCAGCAACAACGCCGAGTAGTGTCTTGCGCAGACCACGTTCTGTGCGTCTCCCAGCCAATGGCCGACCTTTACAAAAGCAAATTTCGATTAAGTCCCGACAAGGCTTCTGTAGTTCCCTGCACGACTGTTGTTGAGCAAGCCATTCGGTCTCAGGGGAATCGACATTCCGTACGCGATCTTCTGAGACTTTCCGATCGCCTGGTGATTGCTTTCTACGGAAGTGCATCTGTGTATCAATGCTTTGATGAATCGCTCACACTGTTTAAGCAGCTCCACCAACGAGTCCCGCATCTTCACTTACTTGCTTTGAGTTCAAATGCGGATTTGCAGAAAAAATTAGCGAAAGAGCTGCCAAGCAGTGTTTTTTCTTTTTTATCGTTAGCGCCGCAAGAGGCTTTTGACTACCTGGTGAGTGCAGACGTGGGGCTATTGATCCGAGAGCCCATTGAAATCAATCGAGTTGCTTCTCCAGTAAAATTAGCCGAGTTTCTAGCATGTGGTGTGCCCGTACTTCTTACTGAAGGGGTGGGCGACTACTCCTCCCTTGTGGATAGAAGTGGATGCGGCCTTGTCGTGAAGTACCCTGGGACTGCGAACATCGAGGAGATAACCGATTTCCTAAAAAAAGTTGAAGCCCAGAGATCCCTCTTTCAAGAAAAGTGCACTTCGCTAGCAAGAACAGAATTAGACGTCGGAAAGCGAGTCGAGCATAGCAAAGACCTATACCGGCTACTTACTCACTCCGCTCTTGTAGAGTGATTCGATAGAGGTAATCCAACTCTGCGTGCTGGGAAGGCTGTCAGCTCTCTGGCGAGCAGCACGTGACATGCGCTGCCGCAACTTTTCATCCCCGAGCCTTAAAATACTTTGAATAAATTCTTCTTCGTCTGCAGCAACAAACCCGGTCTCGCCATGGACTAGGACCTCCCTTATTCCACCGACATCCAACGAAACCACCGGAACTCCGCAGGCCATTGCCTCAAGTACTACCAAAGGCATGCCTTCCTGCTCGGATGTCACTAAAACGACATCTACCGACGAGTAGAAGTCTCTCATCTCCTCTACCCAACCAAGCCATCGCACACGTTCGCTCAGTCCTTGATCTAATACCCGTTCTTTAAGCGACGGAAGCAGATCCCCTTCTCCCGCCACGACTAGTTCTGCATTCATACCCTTGTGCAATAACGACGAGAGTACTTTGACCAAGAATAGAGGCTGCTTTTGCGCGGCAATGCGGCCGGCAAACCCAAGAACAAACTTCGAGGCGTCTCGGATTTGCCGAACTAAATCGACCCGCATTTTAGAATCTACTGGATTCAAAGCAATGGCAGATACAGCACCTTGCGGGATGACTCGCCCTTGGTGGAATTGCTCCACCTTGCGAGAAACGGAAACATAGGTAGTCGCTTTAAGATCGACACAGCTGCGAGTAAGCAGTCTCAGTATCTTCGCTTTCACAGAGCGCTCTCTAATCCATCGTTGCATCTCGTGAATGTGAACAAGTACTGGGATCTCACGCCAACGTGCGTGCAAGGCAACTATCCAAAGACAGGACCATGAGTGGACATGTATTACGCTTGGCCGGAACTCTCTCTCTAGTTGTCCGAAAACAAAAATAGCCCGGAACAAACCCGGTAAGTTTTTCAAATGGCCATTATAGTTCAAGGACACTACTCGAATCGATTGCAGATCGTTTTGCTGTTCGTTTGAGTGTGTCACCGCCACGCACACTGGCTGCCCCGATTCGCTTTGGTGTCGTGCTAGTTGGTGAATCAGGTGGGCCCTTCCACCCGGTGCCAAAGAAGGTACAATGTGAAGAATTCGATTACCTGTGTGCCGCGATTTCATTGAAGTATGCAAAGAAAATAGATGAGAACTCCGCTTGCGATCATCACTCCAACTCTTGGAAGAGTAAAATTCCTCGCTGCCCTCAGCGATTGTATCCGACGGCAGACCAGCACGCAGTGGCTCTGGATCATCGTCCATGATGGGCCTCTCACGCAACGAGCTAAGCAAAATATTGAAGAGCGATGCCCCGCGGCGACTGTTTTGGAGCTACCGGCGTGGACCGGAAATTATGGCTCAACTCCCCGACTAGTGGGAGCCCAGCAAGCCCTGGCTATGGGGGCGCAGTACTCTGTCTTTTGGGATGATGACAACTATTTCCATCCGGATGCTGTGCGACGAATAAGAGAGCAAGTCGAGGCGAACAACTACCCCACAGCACTGTTGATGCGAGTCGACTTTGGCAGCAAATTAATCCCACCGCTCGCGATCCCACCTTCGAAACTGCAAATCGGACAGTTAGACACAGCGAATTTGGTATTGAAGACAAGTGTCAGCGTGCACGCCTATTCGCAAGTTTTAGATAGGGGAGTTAGCAGAGCTACCGATTATTTTGCTCTCCAATCTGTTTTGGACATGCCCGAATGCCGCGTGGCCACGTCAGAATACTGCGTGGGAATTTACGATGGCCTACGTCCCTCGTTAATTTACCTCCGTCGGGTGGGTATCCGTTCGAATCTTGTTTATTGGTTCTCGTACAATCGGATCTACTACACTGCGCGGAAACTGGTTCAGTTTTGCACAAGCTACTGGAACGCACCCTGCGTTTACACACTGGATGACCCATGTGATATTTCTAAAAAATGACTTTAAGGGTGCGATGGGGTTACCAGGGTTAGAATTCACTACACGGATTGGATGTCGCGTAGCTTGTGACTATTGCCCCCAGGCTCTTTTCACTCGTGCTTATCAACAAAACTTGAAGACTCCTGAAGACAGAATCCTCAGCGTAGAAAATTTTGAAAAAATACTAGCAAAACTTCCCAAGCAACTAGTGATCGTCTTCGCTGGTTATTCAGAGCCTTGGTTGAATCCGCACGCGACCGACCTATTGGCCATGGCTTCACGCAGAGGACACCCGCTGGAGGTATTCACCACGCTGGAGGGTATGCCTATGCAGGAAGTCGAAGCAATTACCGCTCTCTCTTATGATCGTTTCAGCATTCACTTACCCTCCAACGATAATCGGATGCAGATTGTCGTCACTAACGAGTATCTGGCGAAGCTCTCCGCGTTAGTTTTAGGTATTCCAAACTTACGACTAGTCTATTATGGCGAGCAACCTCACGAGAAGATTCCTACTCAATGGAAAAAGAGAGCCTTTCGCGATCCTCTTCATGACCGGGCCGGCAATCTTTCCATTCACTCTCCTATCACTCGAAGACAACGGCTTGTGGGCGAGATCTGCTGCTCCTCGATGCCAGTCCGCCACATGGTACTGCCAAATGGAGACGTATCACTTTGTTGTATGGATTGGTCAGTGCAGCACCGTCTAGGAAATTTAATGGAACAGAGCTACGAAGAAATCATTTCGAGCGCTGAAATGCATACCATTCGCAACGGATGGAAAGACGAACAAAAGGATATTTTGTGCCGCCATTGCCCAAAAGGCTTTCATAAGAACGTAGATTGGCGCGCGAAACTTTGGAACGACAAGATCCCGAAGCTTAAGCAGCAGGTTTCCTGGTGACAGCCCTGTATTCCCCCGCAGATCTAGGGGCCGAATTAGTTCGGCAAATCCAAAGCCGAGGGGCAAGTGTTGGCGTAGTGGGCGGGGGATACGTAGGTCTTTCGCTTTCCTTACAACTAGTTCGCGCGGGATTTGAAGCCTTTCTCGTCGATAGCTGCAGAGAAAGAGTTCGAAGCCTGCTTAGATGTGAAACTTACGCAGACGGGATCCCGAGTACTGACTTGGATCGGGCTCAAAGAACGGGCCGGTTTCATGTTACGGATCAAATGTCTGTTCTTCGTTCAGCGGAAGTCATTGTACTGGCTCTACCAACTCCGCTGAGGGATGGTATTCCCGACTTATCCGCTGTTGAACAAGTTTGCACAGAGCTAGCTAGTTTTTTAAAGCGCGGTTGTTTGGTTTGCTTTGAGAGCACTTCTTATCCGGGGACCACTCGTAAAATCGTTTTGCCCCTTCTCGAGAGCTCGGGATTGAGAGTGGAGAGCGATTTCTTCCTCACTTACTCCCCTGAGCGAATAGATCCCGCTAACGCCGCTTTCCATGTTTCCAATACACCACGCCTTTTGTCTGCGCTTGGCCCCATCTCCCTCGATGTGGGGCGAGTATTCTACGAAACCTTCCTCGCCGCTCCGATTCACTGCACTCCCAGCGTTGAAACCGCCGAGATGGCCAAGCTTTATGAAAATACATTTCGCTTCGTAAATATTGGCTTGGTGAATGAGCTAACGATCCTCTGCGATAAGGTTGGAGCGGATGTTTGGGAAGTTCTCCAGGCCGCTCACACCAAACCTTTTGGCTGGATGCCTTTCTTTCCGGGACCTGGTGCCGGAGGGCATTGCATTCCGGTAGCTCCGACTTACCTCAGTTGGTTTGCGGGGCAAGTTGGGGTTAAGGCCCCAATTGTTGCAGCTGCTCAAGAAGTAAATTTAGCGATGCCTGATTTCATCGTACAAAAAGCTTCGGAGATTCTCCGCGTTGCGGATGCTCCACTAAAGGCGGCCAAGATTTTAATGCTCGGAGTCGCCTACAAAAAAAATGTGGGCGATGTCAGAGAATCAGGCGCTGTGAGGATGCTAAAGCTCCTGCAGATGCAGGGCTGCGCACTAGACTATTGCGATCCACTTCTACAGCACAATCTGGACGCTCACGCTGCACTTCTGCCCAGCTTCAATCGAAACCTGAATGAACTGGATTACAAAAAATATGATTTAGTAATCATTGCTACCGACCATGACTGCTTTGACTATCGAACAATCGTTCGTAACTCTCAGAGAGTTTTAGATCTTCGCAACGCGACAAAAGACATTCTGGAAAGTCGGGAAAAGATCCATCTCTTATGAGAAAGAAAATTGACCTGGTGATGGGTGCCCGTCCTAATTTTGTAAAAGTGGCGCCGCTCTTCCGCGAACTCTCCAGCTCCAAATCCATCCTTCCTCGGCTTATCTTCACGGGACAGCACACCGACGAGAACATGTCCTGGCAAATCATCAAGGACTTGGATTTACCTCAACCCTATGTGCAGTTTCGATTAGACGAAGGCTCCCACGCCATCCAGACCGCGAGCGTGATGATTCAATATGAATCTCACTGCCTGAAGGACAGACCTGACCTTACCGTCGTTGTCGGAGATGTTAATTCCAGTCTTGGCGCCTGCCTTGCCGCAAAGAAGCTGGGGATTCCAGTTGGGCACGTCGAGGCAGGTCTGCGATGCGGCGACACCACGATGCCGGAGGAACTCAATCGGAGGCTGATCGACACGATCGCTGACTACTTATGGGCACCGTCCGAGGATGCCGTGAAGAATCTCCATGCGGAAGGGCGAGGGCAGAATACCTACCTAGTCGGAAATATTTTGATCGATTCGCTTCAATGGGCTATGGACAAAGATCACGGTGTCTCGGCAACAGAAACGGAGACTCCGCCTTACATCGTTCTTACACTCCACCGCCCAGACAATGTGGATAACCAAAAGAATCTTACGGACCTAGTGGAGCAGATAGTTCAAATGAGCGAGTTCGCTCTGGTTTATTTTCCTGTACACCCGCGAACAAAAAAACGTCTTCTGTCTTTTGGCCTATGGGAAGCGCTGCAAAATGCAGCGCGGGTAAAGATCCTGGATCCGATTCCCTATACACATTTTATAAGAATGATTCAGCGCTCGCGCTGTGTCGTGAGCGACTCGGGAGGAGTGCAAGAGGAATGTGCTTATCTGGGGGTAACTAGCCTCACAGTCCGTTCGACTACAGAGCGACCCATCACATTGAATTATTCCAATCGGCTGGTGGAAATCCCATTGTTAGCGCGAGAAGTGCAACTAAGTCTTAAAGATCCTATCGTGGCGACGCGCAACATACCCTGGTGGGACGGCAGGACTGCTGCGCGCATTGCCAGTCATTTGCTCAAAGTAATTTAGACACAGTCCTACTGAAGCCGTATTCCCCCATTGCCGGCGCTTTTGCTCTCCTTGATACTTTTTTAAAATGCTCGCATTTATCGTACCTGTCAGGCCTCGTGCCACTACCCCAGATTGGGAAGATGCATCCCTTCATCTGCGGCAATGCTTGCATTCTCTGCTTTCGCAGACGTCGGGTGAGTTCCACATTTTTTGTATTTCTCACGAACTACCCGAATTACTGCCGCAAGACTCACGCATAACCTATCTTCAGGTTCATTTTCCGCCGCCCAGCGGTACCACCTGTAGCGCCTTAGAGGATGTCGCCAAGAAGAGGCTCTTGGGCATCTCCTCTTTGGACTCCCGATTTAGTCACTTCATGCTAGTGGATGGCGACGATCGGGTTAGCAAAACTCTCGCCGAGTTCGTGCTAAAAGATCGCGCATCGATTGGTTGGTATGTAGGTCAGGGATACCACTGGAGTACGAAGAAGCGAGCTTTGAGTCGGTGGATAAATTTCTCAGACTTTTGCGGAACATCCATTGTTTTTCCGGTTAGCGCTCGGGATATCATCTTGAATTGCGAAAACCCAATCCGAGGAATGTCCCACGAGTTCTCTCATAACCGAGTGATTTCTACCCTCTCCCGCAACGGCATAGTGTTCGAACCGATCCCATTTCCCGCGGTTGTATATGTTTATACGGCGAGGAATAATCTGTCCTACAGGCGATTTTACTTCTGGTTTTGGGGCTGGAAACGTAGGCTTCGAAGCAAAGCAACTCCCGTCGAAATGACACAGAAAATTGCCAAAGAGTTTAATTTGGTTGGGGAAGATCATTTGCAAACTGAGAACGGAATTGGCTCGTGGCTATCAACGTCTCGATAATCATCCCGCACTACTGCGGTCAATTCCTCGGCCGTTCTCTCGCGGCTATTTTTGATAGCGAACAGCAAGTTAATTTCGAAGTCATTGTGGTCTTAGATAGCGACGCGGCTCCGCTACCACTTTGCTGGCTCGACCGCGGGGTTAAGCAGGTTGTTCTGGAGAAGGGAAAGCGAGGCTTTGGAGTGGGCTGCAATTTAGGAGCTCGACTCGCAAGTGGAGACTATCTCTTGTTTCTCAATGACGATGCTTTGCTCACTGCGGGGTGCTTATCGCCCCTCGTTTCAGAGCTAGAAAGAGACCCCTCGGTCGGTGTCACTGGCCCTAAACTTCGCTCGCTGAAGAATGAGAAACGATTCGACTACAGCGGTGCCTGCGGAGGATTTTTGGATGGAGTGGGTATCCCCTTCGCGAGAGGCAGAATTTTCGGAAGTATCGAGGAGGATACTGGCCAGTACGACACTCCACTTGATGCTTTCTGGGTCTCCGGCGCATGCCTGATGATTCGCAGGCACCTTTTTGAATCGATTGGGGGATTTTTCGAAGGCTTTTACATGCAGATGGAGGAAGTCGATCTTTGCTGGGTAGCCCAGTCCATGGGCTATCGGGTGCGTTGTATCCCCCAGTCGTTTGTTTGGCACCACGGCGGGTTTACCCTTCCTGAAGATAGTCTACTCAAGGCTTATTTAAACCACCGGAATAATCTGGTCATGCTGATGAGAAATCTGCCACTTTCTGAGTGGCCTCGTCTTCTCGCTCGAATTTCACTGGAGGTCTTTTCTACATTCTGGGCTCTCTACCGACCGAGAGAGTGGCGACATAGCATGGCGGCACTTATCTGCCTATTGAGTTTTCCTCTCCTTCTCAGAGCTTTTTTTTCACGTAGCCCGATTGCAAGAGTGCCTCTGGCAAAGCTGCAGGGCTATCTGCCTCAGTCCGTCGCTTGGTTGTATTACGCCAAAGGCTTAAAGACGTTTCGCCATCTCACTGCTCGTCGTGCGGACACAACAACGGAAAGCGGTATAGTGCAGCCCTTAGAGATCCCCAGTTGAAAAACCGCCTCCAGTTTCGTAATGCCTCGCGCTGGTCAAAAAACGGACGGGTTCTTTCTATCCGGCGCACTTCGGCCCAGTTCTCCGTAAAGTGGTTCTTCCGAGAAAACTGGCGTGGCATCGGAACAACAAGCGCTGCAATTTCTTTGTTCATGGACAAATATCCAAGTCCGTTTTGCGAAAGCAAATTAACTAAGGAACCAGATGAAAAATAACTCACATGAGCATTCTGCAGATACCGCAACAGGTCACTTTTATAATAGCGGTTGCGAACGATATGGATAGAAGGAACCTCTAGCCATATCTTTCCTCCAGCAGAAAGTCGGCCAAGGCATTGCTGAAGCATTTCGCCCGGATTGGTTACGTGCTCTAAAACGTGCGACAAAACAATCAGGTCAAACCGCTGATCGGAAAAAATTTCATTTAGAGTTCCTTTCACAAGCTCGACACCGCGCGAGCGACCATACTCGAGGTAGTGCGAGTTCAGATCTAAACCAACGGCGTTCCAGCTGTTGTCTTGAAAAACGCTGAGGATTCCACCTGCGCCAGCGCCCACTTCCAACACCGCTCCAGGAGCGGCAAAAGCCGCTTGAACGGAATTATGGATGCGGTGTCCCTCTCTTCGCTGCTCCTCAAAAAAATCTCTAGGCGAAAGATAGCCGTAAATATCCCGGTAGAAGCTCTCATAGAAATGCCGCATAGTTTGAGGCGAGTAGACCCACTCCTGCTGTATATGCCCGCAGTGAATGCAAATACCGACCGGGCAGTAAAAGCCGTAGCGATCCGTGTCGGAGATTCGACGAAACTCCTCGCTGGCACACACGCAACAAGAGAGCTTTTGCAGCGGGCCAATATTTCTTTCAAATTCCTGCTTGCGAGCTAACGAAAAAGAAGAAATTTCATAAGCCGCTTTGTTATTGTGTTTGTATCGTGGATGAATGGGCGTGCAACTTAGCATCGTTTGTCAGTACAGAGGCGCTTCGTCTTAAATACAACTTACGCGCTCCTATCGTACATGAGAAAATTTTAGCGCAAAAATACTTTGCCCTAATGCGGAAGAGCGGGTCGCTCCGAAACCGTTTTCGCAAGCCCGCAGATTTATCGATTTTTACAGCTCACAATCACCCCACGCCGTCTCTATTGGAACAAAACCTCAGTTTCCTGGGTGTCGAGCATACGGTTCTAAAACCCCCACTCCCGGTTTGGAGTAACAGTCTGCGCGTGCAAAGTTTTGTGAGCTTTCTGGAAAATTGTAGCACCCGCTACGTTCTGTATTGTGATTCGGATGACGTCATCCTGAGAGAAGACCCAGCCCGCATCATGGCAGTTTTTGAGAGTCACGACTGTGATTTGCTTTATTGCTCTACAAACTACTCGGCCGGTTACTTAAACATGCCAGCGGTGAAGAGTTGGGTAGAGGAGCAGCATCCTAATCGTTATCTGAATGCGGGTGTTTTCATTGGGCGCACGGCTTTTGCACTAGAAGTCTACAAATGCGTTCTCAATTATGTGGAGCAGACCGATACACTGAACAATCCCGACTCACAGGCTTTTTACCGCAATGAGCTCTCTTACTTCCAAGACTTCCCAAAAGGCACGGGGTGCGACCAAGCAATCTTGCGTTTTCTTGAGCCTCGCTACAGCCCTCGCTTGCGAATTGATTCAGAGTGCCGGCTGGTTTGGCGTCACGCGCCAGCCGCTCGTCTGGCCTATTGGCCTAAACTCTTTAGTCACAAGCTCTTTGGATCTTTCTAAAGATAGATTTCTAACGTTGCCACGCCCTATAATCATTTCGTGAGACAGCAAATTGCGAATTTTAAAACCTGGCTCCTTCGAGAATGGAGCTATCTTAGAACTCGCGGCTGGGTCACTCGCTTACTTGGTTTTGAGTACAGCATTAGTAAAGACTTGATTGAGATCGATCTCACCTACGCCTGCAACCTAAGCTGCAACAACTGCAATCGTTCCAGTCCTCAGGCACGGTCAAACGAACACATAAGTCTGGAACAGATCAAAAGTTTCATCGATCAGAGCATCGCTACAAAAAAGAAATGGAAACGTATTCGCTTGCTGGGGGGCGAGCCTACGTTGCATCCACAGTTTCTAGCCGTGCTGGAACTTATCCGAAAGTACCGAGACGAAAATAGTGTGGGTACACGCATCGAGGTTGCGACGAATGGGCATGGGGCCAGAGTAAACACGATCCTCAATTCGATTCCGAAAGACGTAATCGTCGTAAATACCCACAAGTCCTCCACCAAGGAACAAACTGCCTTTGCCAGTTTCAACATCGCTCCAATTGATGTGAAACCCTATCTGCATGCGGACTTTAGAAATGGATGCCAAATCCTGAAGGACTGTGGTGTTGGCCTCACATCCAGGGGCTACTATCCTTGCGCCATCGCTGGCGGCATTGATCGAATAGGGGGGACTCAAACGGGCAGATCCCAA